>Ga0224516_1000190_pt1 | contig 15417 bp, 22 predicted proteins | sample IRFST0metaG_FD_179884 | JGI IMG/M metagenome (GOLD analysis project Ga0224516, IMG submission 179884) | Peat soil microbial communities from Stordalen Mire, Sweden - IR.F.S.T0 | ecosystem: Environmental > Terrestrial > Soil > Wetlands > Peat | place: Sweden: Norrbotten County, Stordalen Mire... | reverse complement strand
GTGTGTATTTCATAAATTAATTTATTTGTTTTAGCATACTTTAAACACCCTGTTATAATATCCATAACTTTTTTAGCGGAAACCGCCTTTATTTTTTTTTCATTAATCAATTTATTATAAAATTCTTGCATTATTGAAGTAGTCAATGCAGTCAATTTATAATTCCCTAACATAGGTATTATATGGGTATTCATACGACTAATATAATCATTCCTAGTATTCATTGAAATGATATGTGTTTTATATTCTGTAAACCACTTTTCGACTAAATAATCTTTAAATAATATATTACTTTCAGTTGGAGCAACATATCCCTTATGCTTTTGGGAAGTGATTTCAGTCGCCCACTTTTCAGCGTTCTTTTTAGTTTTAAAGCCTTGCTTTTTTTGTTTTATTCGCTTACCGCTAGAATCAAAACCAAGGCTTACAGTAACTTTCCAATTACCTTTCGTTAGTTGTTCATAACTCGCCATTTGTTCACCTATCTTTCTTAATCTTTTGTTTTTTGGAATTACATTTCATATTATCGCTTATTTGGATTTAAATTACTAGAGTAAAATAATTGATATAAAGGGATAAAATTTTTCGATTGCGGAAAGTTTGAGAGTCGTTGTCGAAAATGGAGCAATTGAAAGAAAAGTAAATTTAATAAATGTTTATAGGGTGAATATGAGGTTTTTAATATTTTTAGTATGTTGATATTATATCTATAAGCATTAATAACATTAAATAAAATTTGGGAGGAAACATTTATGAGTTCAACAAATGAAAAAACAATCTTAAAATTAAAAGAGATTTCAGAAAAATATGATATTCCAGTTAATAGGCTGACATTAGCAATAAGACAAGGTAAATTAAAAGCGGTAAAGTCAGGTAACGAATACGTGGTAACATTAACAGAAACACATAGGTATTTAGGAATTGAAACAACAAGCGAAAGTTTTGAAAGAGAATTATATATAAAAGAACTTGAAAGTAAAGTTAAAAATTATGAGATTCTAATGGATTCAATAAGAAATTGTGTAACTATGATTGATAATGTAGTTTCATGTAAATTATAAAATAGTGGCAAGTATAAAAAAGTATGCTTGCCACTATTTTTATAATTAATTTTATCCACATTATCCACAGTGTTACTAAAAGGGTAACACTATTTTCGTTGAGTGTTACTAAAAACGTAATAGTGTTTTACTAATTGAGTAACACTGTTTTACTAAAAGAGTAATAGAGTGTTACGCTTTTCGTTACTATATATATATTATCTATATATATTATTTATATATATTATATACATACAACTACGTAGGAGTGGTTTGATGGTTCAAAGGGAATTTATATATTTGATAATGGTTAAAATAAAAAGAACTTTTAGAATGCTATTGACGTCGGTATTATACCGTAGTATACTGAGTGCGTAAGGTGAACGAAGGGAGGTGGAGAAGTGGCAAAGCCTATTAAAAAGCGTTTCACTAGCAGATTAGACCCCGAGGTATACGATACACTATATCGTATGAAACAAAAAACATTAGTTGACGCCAGTAAGTTAACTAATGAGGCAGTTAAAAAATATCTAGTTGAATCGGGTTACGAATTAAGATTGAATACAGAAGAAGAAAACGAAGAAATATTCGGTAAAGAGTAAAGGGGTGAAAGATAGTGATTAAAGATTTACTAAAGACAATGTTATCAATAAACAACGATATCAACATGAAACCAAGTGAAAAAGTTCTTTTAAGTAGCTTGATTTTATATCATAGTCATTCAGATGGATATTCTTATCCAAACTATGAACACTTACAAATAGCATTATCAACAAATAGAAAAGCAACTGTTTCAAATACTCTTAAATCACTTGAAGAAAAAGAATATATCACTATCAAAAAAACTAAAGGGAATAAAAATTTATATTTCATAAATAAATATTTATTCTATGTTGGGGATACTAAAAGTCACCAAGAAAAACCCGTTGATAGTAACGGCAAAAAGCCCCTTGAAAACCAAGTTCACATTGATGAAGTAATACCGCAAGAAGATTCTAAGGTAATTGAAATAAGTAACTATACTGGCTTTAATAAACAGGAATCTGCTGAATTATTAGAAGAAAGCGGAAGTAATACCGCAAAGATAATAAAAGCATTTGATTACATGAGAAGCAAGGGCAAAGTTGATAATGAATTTAAATATACTAAATGGGCGATAAATAACGAAAAAAAAATTAATATTGGAATACAAAACCCCAACTTTGAGAGTGGGAAAAAAGCACTTAAGTTTAATAATTTTGAGAGTCGCCAATATGACTATGAGGCGTTGGAAAAAAGGTTGTTAGGTTGGGCAGACGATGAAGAACCGAAAAGCCTATCAGAATACATGATAAACAATTAAATAGAAAAAAGGCAATAACCCTTGAGTTATCACCGATATCGCAAATTGATTTTAACATAAGTGTATATGCCTTGTAAAGAGAGTTACATGATGGCGTACATCATGCCCCCGCCATTGGTATATTATCAGGTATTATATTACATATACTTGCAACCGCAAGTATAACCACAAGCGTTCCAACAATAGCTATTATTATTAAAAATATTTTGGTTCGCTTTTCGTCACGAAAATCATAGTTTCTATTTGTAAATATTGGTCTAAATATAACCAGTAATAAAGTTTCAATTGATTCGCCCACACTTTGAGGGTCAGCTACATATTGTTTAAATCCTTCATGTTGAAATCTAAGTAATTTAACATTATGTCCTATATGTTTAATTCTAGTTAATTTAAAAACAACCCGACCACATAAGAAAGCCATAACCAACGCACCTATAAATATTCCCGCACTAAATGTCATGGTATCTTCAAAATGTACCACGAAATTATAACCAAAGTTTTTTAAAACCCATTTTTCAAATGATATGAACCAACTCATATTATCACCCCTTATTAATTAAATCGTTTGCTATATCATACACCCGTTTTGCAAATTCTTCTTTTTCCTCGGGTGATAATCTTGAATCAATTGAAATTTCAGTTATTATTTTTTTTAATGAAGGCATGGCGATTAATTGTTCGTTGCTCGGCGGTGTTACCCTATCATATAAATTAAACAATTCAGCGGGGTTAACATTATAAAATTCAGCTAAATTAAATAATACAGTATCAGAAGGTGCATTTATACCACGTTCTAGCAATGATAGATAATTCCCGCTTATATGTACCCTTTTTGCTACTTTAAAAACTGATAATTTAGTTTTTTTTCTTAGTTCCCGCAATTGGGTTCCTGCTTTTATCCATTTATCACCCATTTATTATTCTCCTTATACTTCCATACTATTATTATCTATACGATACACTAAATTATACATAAAAGTAATCAAGCAATATAACTCATTAATGGCATACATTACATAATGTGAAATGGGCAAATAGTATGTTAATTTATATGGTTATATGTTAAGATTTTAACATGACAGGGGGTCATGGAAATGATTTTTTATAGGTGTGATGTGTGCGGAATGATTATAAATAGTTTATATATTAAGTGTTTGGGTTGTGGTGTAGAAAGTACCAAGACAAAAGAAGAATATGCCAAAATTGATGAAAAAAAGAGCGGAGGACGTAACCACCGCTTTTAATCTAATCTATTATATTTAATTGTAGTCAATGCCAGGTTTAAGGCTACATTGATTATTTGTTTTTCTTCCTTTGTTAATACTTCATCATTGAGCGTTAGACCATCAGCATAATTAATTATATTTACTATATCCATTATATCGTTGGTTTCAAAGTTTAATGTTTCATCATTGCCCAATAGTTCACCAGTTGCAACACCCAACGCATGAGCCACCTTTTCTAATGTGTCCCCCATCAATGTTGCACGCTTTCCCGATTCTATTTGACTTATTGTAGCACCACCAACCTTAGCACGTTTCGCCAGTTCATAAGCACTCATATTCTTTTCAAGTCTTATTCTTTTAATATTCTCACCTATTACACTTATCATTTTTAATACCCCCACTATATATTAGTTTTGTTATAAAACATTGTATACAATGCTTTCGGTAACAACAGTATAACATATATACCACATTATTCAAGAAAAAACTAATACAAAAGTCGAAAAAGCCTATATCTAAAAAAAACTTTTCGGGAACGAAACGAAATGATTCTAAATCCGTTCCGAACTCGACAGTATTCGTAAGAAAATGAAAGAAAAGTATAGTTTAATTTAAAATATAAGCTAAATTTGAACGTTGAAGGGGACATGGTTTGTCCTGTATAGTAAGGGCATAGAGTTTCACCAACGAAAAATAAATAATGAATGAGGGGTACAACATGGCTATAAAATTTACTTATGATGAAATAAAAAGAAAAATAATTGTTACTGGAATTGACCGAGTTGGTTATGACAAAAATATGAATGATGATTTAAAGACTAATAAGAAAAAATAGAATTCGATGTAACGGACACCCCAGGAATAAAAGTAATTGATGAAATTCTATAAATATGAGTTTTACACGTTGAAGTCAAGGGGGTTCAAGGTTAGTGAGTGAGAAAACAAGAATAATATTAATGTCAAATAGTAACGCCATAAGGTGGGGCAAATGGAGCAAGTAAAATTATTTCCCCATCAGATGCAAGCATTAGACCAAACACGGGGCTTGAATAAAGTTGCTTATTATTTGGATATGGGATTAGGTAAAACGTTCGTAGCCACCGAGAAAGCGGAAGAATTAAGGACAAACATTATTGTTATAGTTTGTCAGAAATCAAAGCTTGAAGATTGGGCGGAGCATTACCAAAAGTATTACCCAAGGTATCAAGTAATAATTTATAAAAAGCCCTTATCCAATATCACGCCCGATACAGTTTTGATTATTAATTATGAATTGATATGGAGGCGGGAGCAGTTCAAAAAATTAAAAGGCTTTACTTTGATACTGGACGAATCCAGTTATATTAAAAATGAAACCAGTAAGCGAACTAAATTCGTTTCAAGAATGAAACCCGATAATATTATCTTGCTAAGTGGAACACCCACAGGCGGGAAGTATGAGGAATTATATTCACAAATAAAATTGTTGGGTTGGAGCATTACAAAATCATTATATTGGAATACATACATTGATTATTTCATGCAAGACGTGGGAGGCTTTAAAGTTAAGAAAGTTACGGGCTATAAGTGCGTTGAACGCTTAAAAAGAAAGTTACGGGATTATGGGGCGGTATTTATGAAAACCGAGGACGTAATCACATTACCCGAAACTATACCGTATGAAATAAAAATTAAGAACATACCGCAGTATAAGAAATTTAAAAAAGATAGGTTAATTGAAATCGAGGAAATTGAATTAGTTGGCGATACATCATTAACAACTATGCTTTATTTAAGGCAATTGGCGGGAATGTACAATAAACATAAGTATGAAAAAATAACGGAATTATTGGAAGGCACAGACGACCGAATAATCATATTTTATAACTTTAAGTATGAGTGCAGCGAGTTAATAAAAATTTGTAAAAAGTTAAATAAACCAGTTTCAATTGTAAGTGGAGATACTAGAGATTTAAAAAATTATGAGTCTGAAAATGATACGGTCATATTAGTTCAATATCAAGCGGGAGCAATGGGCTTGAACTTACAACGATCAAATAAAATCATTTACTTTAGTTTACCACTATCAAGTGAGTTATTTGAGCAGAGCAAGAAGCGAACCCATAGGATAGGACAAGAAAGAACGTGTCTTTATTATTACTTAATTACAACCAAGAGCATTGAGGAAGACATATTAGAAACTTTAAAAATGCGGAAGGATTACACAGACAAATTATTCGAGGGGTGATTATATAGGAGGGAAGAACATTGAACATTGCGAGAGCAATTAAGAGTTATAGATTGAAACAAGGGCTTACGCAGTTAGATTTGGCAATTAAAATTGATAAGTCCACCAGGTGTATTAAGAGATATGAAAAAGGGGACACGATCCCAAGTGTTAAGGTATTAAGTGAAATATTTAATATTTCAATAGATGAAGTTATTGCAAAAGGATTAATAGGGAAGGGGATAATTTAAGATGTATTATCAAATGAAGTATAACCCACATAACAATGAGTATGTAATCGGAGGCTTAGAAGTAATTAGAGATATTGACACTACAAAAATGAATGAGGGTGTTACCTTGTTTTCGAGTAATACATGGGTAAGTAAGAAGAAAGCCCCTTTAATTCAGTTTGCAGAAGAACACAAAGAAAAGTTAATAAATGATTGTATTGCACAACTAGAAAAAATCAAAAATAGAACTATCATAGAAAAGAAAAAGGAATATAAAAATTAATGGCTAAAGAAAAGCAATTCGAGGATAAAATAAAAAAGTTTCTAAAAAGCTTACCTGATATATGGTTTTTTAAACATTGGGCGGGAGCATATAGTCAAAGTGGGATTCCCGATATTATATGTTGTGTTAACGGTCATTTTGTAGGAATTGAAGTTAAGGCAGAAGACGGACACCCAAGCCCATTACAGATAAGAAATATTGACTTGATAAAAAGATCAAGGGGACATGCGTATATTTTGTACCCTAAAGATTTTGAACAGTTTAAAAAGGATATGAGAGCATTAATTTATAAATAGTAATTATAATATGGCTCAATACTAACACATTATTAATTCTGATTATTTTGATAAATATTATCGGGATTAAAAACAAAGGAGAGAATAAAAATTATGGCAGTAAAAACATTAATTTTAGGTGAATCGGGGACAGGAAAGTCAACCTCATTAAAAAATTTTAATCCCGATGAGATATGTTACATTAACCCCGCTAAAAAGCCTTTACCATTCAAGGGTAAATTTGAAATGCTGACAGGAACAACAGATATAAAACAAATTAGTCTGTTTATAAAGAAAGCTAATAAAAAAATAGTTGTTATTGATGATGGACAATACATAATGTCATTTCAATATATGCACAGGCTTAAGGAAAGCGGGTGGGATAAATACAACGATATCCAAAGTGATTACTTTCAATTAATTGAATTGGCTGACAACCTACCCGACGACGTAACGGTCTATTTCTTATCACATATTGAAATCAAAGAAGATGGAAGACAAAAAATAAAAACCATTGGAAAAATGCTTGATGAAAAAATAACTATTGAGGGTATGTTTACAATAGTTTTAAAGACTTATGTAAGTGACGGTAAGTATTTATTTTTAACTCAAAATAGCGGAAATGATACAGTTAAAAGCCCGATGGGTATGTTTCCAACATTCGCTATTGATAATGACTTAAAGTATGTTGACGAAAAAATCAGAAATTATTATGAAATTGGTGATTTTAAAACCGATGAAGAAATGAAACAAGCTGACGACATTGTCAAAAATGAAGATGTTGAAAAGCCAGTAGTCGGAAAGGTTAAACGCAGTAGAGCAGTTGGAAAAGATAAGGACGATAAGGAAGAACCCAAAAAGGAAAGAAGAAAGAAAAAAGAAGAACCGCCAGTAAATGAGGATAAAGAAAAAGTATTGTATGAAGATGAAGAAATTAAGGTTATTGAGGGTGAGCCGATTCCATTTGATGAAGCCGAAGTTGATGAAACTATGTTTCCACCAGTAGAACCAATTAAGAGAGTTAAAAGAGAGAGAAAACCCAAAGCAGATAAATGAGAGATAAAAGACGAAGATTTACCCTTTTAAATAAAAATAATTAATAGAAGTGAGGAATATTAAAAATGAGTATATTTGATAAATTTAAAAACGGAATTAACCAAGAAGAAATAAACAAGGCTATTGAAAGAGCCAAAGAAAACGGGGGCGATTATAAAGAAGTCCCAACGGGGAAATATACCGCTAAAGTTGAAAAAATTGAATTAGGAGTAACTAAAGGTGGAGCGGATAAAATTTCTACATGGTTCAAGATAACAGAAGGAGAGTTTAAAGGGTCTTTATTATTTAAAACGTCTGTTATGAATGAGCAATGGCAAATTGACCAAGCATTTAATTTTATAACTGACTTGGGTGCTGACTTAGAAAGTGGCGACCTTAACAATGACGATGATTTACAAGATTATTTAAATGAGGTATTAGAAGAAATAAGCGATATTGGATTAGAGTATAAAGTCCAATACACAGTAAATAACAAAGGGTTTGGAGATGTACAAATAAAAGAAATTATTGAGTAATTAAAGGGGATTTAATCATGCTATTTTATGACTTTGAAGTATTTAAGTTCGATTGGTTGGTCGTGGTAAAAGATACAGACACCGAGAAAACCCACACTATAATAAATGACCCAGGAGCATTAAAGAAACTATTTAGTTTGAATCAAGAAAATATATGGATTGGTTACAATTCAAAGCATTACGACCAGTACATTTTAAAGGGCATTTTATTAGATTTTAACCCGAAAGAAATTAATGATTTTATAATCGTAAAAAAAGAACCTGGATATAAATTTAGTAATCTATTCAATAAAGTAAAACTTTTTAGTTATGATTGCATGATTAACCATTTATATTCTTTAAAACAACTTGAGGGATTCATGGGAAATGATATTCGAGAAACGACCGTTGATTTTACAATCGAGCGGAAGTTGACGGAAAAGGAACTTCAAGAAGTGGCTTTTTATTGTAACCATGACGTTGAGCAGACAATGGAAGTATTTTTAAATACATATGAAGAATTTGAAAGTACTATGTCATTAATAAAAGCCTTTAAGTTACCTTTTCAGAATATCAGTAAAACAAAAGCCCAATTGTCAGCAATGATTTTAAAAGCTACAAAAAAGACCCGTGATGATGAATTTGATATAACCATAGTTGATACATTGAAGGTTAAGAAGTACCGCAACATAGTCAAATGGTATCAAGATAAAAACAACCTGGACTATGAGAAGAAATTAAAAATTGACGTTGCGGGTGTACCTCACATATTTGCATGGGGTGGGCTACATGGAGCAATTAAAAATTATATAGGTGAGGGAATTTATATTAATTCCGATGTTGGGAGTTATTACCCCGCTTTAATGATTGAATATGGTTTCTTAAGTAGAAATGTAATGAACCCCGCAGAATATAAAAAAATACGTGATATGAGATTAGTTTTTAAAGCTGAAAAGAATCCTTTACAGTTACCATATAAGATTGTTTTAAATAGTACCTATGGAGCAAGTAAAGACAAGTACAACCCATTGTATGACCCATTACAAGCAAACAACGTTTGTATAAATGGACAGCTTTTATTATTAGATTTAATAGAGCATTTAGAACCACATTTTAAATTAATCCAAAGTAATACCGATGGTGTTATGTTTAAGCTAAAAAGTAAAAAGGATATTCCGTTATACATGGAGATTTGCAAAGAGTGGGAAGAAAGAACCCGCATGACCCTGGAGCATGACGAAATTAAAAAGGTCATTCAAAAGGACGTTAATAATTACATGGTTGTTCTGAATAATGGAAAGGTCAAGTCTAAGGGGGCATATGTAAAAGAATTAAGCCCGCTTGACTATGACTTACCTATAGTTAATAAGGCAGTAACAGAATATTTTATAAATAATACACCAGTTGAGGAAACCATAAAAAATTGTAATGAACTTAAGGGGTTTCAAAAGATAGTTAAGATTACAAGTAAATTTTCATATGCAATGCACAACGATCAAGTTTTAAGCGGTAAAGTTTTTAGGGTATTTGCTTCACGTAGAGCAAGTGATAAAAGCATATTTAAACTTAAGCAATGCAACCCATTTAAAATAGCAAATACGCCCGATAAGTGTTTCATCATGAATGAAAATATAAATGGAGCATTGACCCCAAGGGCATTAAATAAAGCTTTTTATATAGATATGGCAAACAAAAGAATAAGGGATTTTAAAGGAGCGTAACACAATGTTTAAAGGTTATGTTGGAATGAAGGGCAAAAGACCCGTGGAAGGTATAAAAAATAGAAGTGAGTTTTCATCATTGGAAGATGTAAAAGACCTGGAAGAATACGGCGGTGTTTTATCTGACGATTATATTTTAATAGATATTGATACTAAGGAAGAATCAGCACTATTAAATAAAATAGTTACTGATAAGGGCATTAATTGCACAACCATTAAAACCACTAGGGGAGTGCACTTCTATTTTAAAAACAATGGTGTAAAGGCTAATAGCATTCATCAAACGTCGGCTATTGGAATTATTACAGATGTGAAACTCGGCTCAAAAAATGCAGTTATCCCATTAAAGATAAAAGGTAAAATAAGACTTATGACAAGCACGGGTGTGATTGATGATTTACCAAAGTGGCTAACAGTTGTTAGTAAGTGCCCCGATTTTAACAACCTTGAAGAAGGGGACGGCAGAAACCAAACACTATTTAATTATATTCTTTTATTACAACGATATGGATTTAATAAGCAAGAGATAAGAGAAACATTAAATATTGTTAATGATTATGTACTAAAGGATAAACTTGAGAAATCAGAACTAGAAACAATCTTACGTGATGAAGCATTCACAAAGGAAAGTTTTTTCGATAAAGACGGTAAGTGGTCACATGACTTATATGCTACATTCCTACAAAGAGAGTACAACATTGTAAAGATAAATAATGAGTTACATTATTATGACAATGGGGTATATGTCAATAATCCTTTAGGACTTGAAAAGCTAACTATAAAACATATACCAAACCTTAACAGGGCTAAACGCTCCGAGATAATAACATATTTAAATATCATTGCTGAAGGTATTCAATTAAGCAACCCGAATAAGATTGTCGTTAACAACGGATTACTTGATATTGATACCCTAGAACTAGAACCATTTACGCCCGATTATACCGCAGTCAATAAGTTACCTATCAATTATAATCCAAGTGCAAAAAGTCCAGTCGTTGACCAGGTATTAACTAAGATTGCATGTAATGATAAAGATTTAAAATCACTATTAGTTGAAATGGTGGGGTATACATTGTTACGTCGTCCAGAAATGGGCAAATGCTTCATTTTAACGGGTCGTGGTTCTAATGGTAAAAGTACTCTATTGGATATGATGAAAGCCATGCTAGGCGGTCAGAATGTCTCTGCCGTAGGTATGGAAGAGATAGAGCAAAGATTTAAAACGGCTGAAATAGTTGGAAAGCTTGCAAACATAGGGGACGATATAAGTAATAATTATATGCCCGATAATGCAAAGTTTAAAAAGCTTATAACAGGCGAAACCCTATTAGTTGAAAGAAAAGGAAAAGACCCCTTTGAAATCAATAATTTTGGAAAGTTAATATTTTCAGCTAATGAAATTCCGAGGGTCAACGATACATCGGCGGGGTTAAGCCGTAGATTGATAATAGTTCCATTCAATGCGAAATTCAGTTCCAAGGATAAGGATTACGACCCATTTATAAAAGACAAGCTTATGGAAACTGAATCATTGGAATATTTATTGTTACTAGGTATTCAAGGACTTACAAGAGTATTGAAGGGCTTTGAGTTTACAACAGTTGAGAGCGTAACCAAAGAGTTACAAGAATATGAGAGAATAAACAACCCGATATTAATGTTTATTGAAGAATTTAAAATTATCAATGAGGAAACACAATACATTTATAACTCATATGTTACATGGTGTCATAGTAGTGGAATGAAACCAGTAAATAAAACTAAGTTCACTAGAGAACTAAATGACCGAGGATTCTCAACAAAGCAAATACGAGTTACTAAGGCGTTAGAAATCAAGGGAGCAAAAACAGGGGACAGAGTGAGAATATTCATTCAAAAATAAGCTTTTAATCATGTCTTACTTAGTGAATGGCACTATAACACGTTTAACGGGTTTTGTCTCACATAGGGTAAGACATAAGCAAAAGCCCACCCAGTAAGGGGTCAGTCGTTGTTGTCTTACTTGTCTTACGTAAAATATTTTCTTTTATTATATAGTCATACGGGGACACTAATATATTAATAAAAGAATATATACTATATTAGCAAGGTAACATATTTTTACAAATGGGTTCAAAGCATTTATATGACAAGCTTAGAAGGTGTCATGGGTTGATGTAAATATTTAGGGGAAAAGGGGTGTACAAATGAAAAATAACATATTTAAAAAAACAGAAAAAACACTTTATGATTATAAGAATATGAATATAAAAATTGAGAATATAGAATTATACATTGAATCATTATTGAATGACGTATCATATGCGGGGGTAAGCTATGAACAGAAATTTCCGACTAATGCCTTTTCGAGTAGTGTTGAGAATGAAGTCATTAAGAGGGACGAGCATTTAATGGGTAAAGTTGAAAACCTTAAGAAATCCAGGGTCAAAATAGTGTCATTAAAACAGAGAATAACGAACGCATTGAATACATTAGAACCCGAGGAACTACGATTAGTTGAATTAAGATATTTCATAAAGCCGAAAAAATCCTGGGTTGAAATAGGAATGATATTGGGAGTTGATAAAGTAACGTGCCATAGAATGAAAAACAATATAATTAATACATTAACTGATTATATTTACTTAAATTAATCACAAAATAATGATTATATGTAATTTTGTGCAACTTTTTTGTTACTTTCTTGTTACTAAGTTGTGACTTTTCAAGGGTTCAAAGGTGTTATTATAGTAGTATAGCAAAGAAGGAACGGGGCGGAACATTCGCCCGATATTCTTTGATAATTCAATATAAGTACCCGAGGTTTTTCATTTGTTTTATGCCTCCTTTCGATAGAGTAAATGTTTGTTTTTTAATTCTTTTTACTCGGGTGCTTATATGGGCTTATCAAAAGATATCCCAGGAGCAACAACCATATATTCAATATAGAAGTTTTTGCACGTATGAAAAAGTATAGGAATGTTTATTTAATTCAGTATTGAAAAGTAAGCGATCAAATTATAAAGCACAATATTATAGTTAAGGTATCATCAACGCTTATATAAATACCTGGAGTATATAACAAGTAGTGTATACACATAGTGAGGTAGTAAATAAAACTTAAAAGTGTTGAGGTGGGCAAGAGTGTTAAAAAGTTGTTCCAAGTGTGGCAGAGTCCACGAACATAATTATAATTGTAAGGCTATCATTATTAAAAATAGTGGTAGCCTTTCTAATAAGTTTAGGAATACCCAGGCATGGAAGAAGAAAAGGAAGATAGTATTTGATAGAGATAAAGGGTTATGTCAATTATGTATAAGGCATTTGTATGATACATATGGACGTATATATAATAACTCTATTGAAGTACATCACATAGAGTCAATCATTGAGGCATATGAGTTAAGACTAGAAGAAGGTAACTTAATATCATTGTGCGTTTATCATCATAAGATGGCAGACAGGGGGCAGATACCGAGGGAAGTATTAAAGGATATGATTAATGACTAGGATTTAATTAACCTTAATAAAATAGATACTAAGATACTGATACGTTGCTTGACATATATTGAGAGTAGATGTAATATGTTACAGGTAGATATAGCTATAATTTACAAATAATGCACAAAGGGGAGTTATTTACATGAAGAAAAATTTTTTGAAAAATATCGCATGCACATTACTAGTTTGCACAGCTACGTTATTAGGAGGAAATTCTGTAACAGCAAACGCTGAAACAGTAAAAAACACTAACACTAAAGTACAAGCTATAACAGTTACTAATTTTAAGACATTAGCAGAAAAAGTCAATCAGTGTGTTACGGTTGATGAGTCAAAGGTAGTATTCGATAAAGACAAAGCTTCTAAAGCAGGTCTTACAAATCAAGAAATTGAAAGATTGAATAATATTTATAATGAAATGAATCAAATGATAAAAAATAACACAGCATCTATTGTTAAAATGAATAATGATAAGTATGATGTAAGAATTAATGGGAATAGCAATATCATGCATACAGATTCAATAGATACTAAAAGATGGTATGGATATGATTTTTATTTCACGCCTACTGAATGTGCTGATACAGCTACATATGTGCAAGATGGTGCTGTAGGAGCTGCCACTATTGCAGGAGTATTAGGTTTAACTGGTGTTGGTATACCAATATCTGTTGTTTTAACTGTTGGAGCTGGAGTAGCATACTTAGGGGCAGATTATTTGTGGAGAGCTGCTAACCATAATGGTCTTAATGGTGTTTACTATAATGCTACTGGTAATGCAACTTTCTCTATAAATTACAATTAATATGAGAAATAAAGAAATAGTAATTTCTAATATACTATTAATTATAATGATAGGTATCATGAATGTTACTAATTATTTCAGAGATAAAATACCGCATAATATTTATGATGACTTACTGACTATATATGCGGTTCTGTCTGTCATCATAGTTATTGGATTTATTGTAGTTTTTATAAGAAAGCGTAGTTAGAAAATTTGATCATTTAATAAAAGGAGTAGTTATATTAAACTGCTCCTTTTATTATTATTTTAATTATATGAACAGAGCTTGCGATTGAATGGTTTAGAATCCCCCCCTATATTTGGAGGATTTTTCACAGGGAGGCTGACACCACTAGCCCCCGACTAGACACGAAGTTTTCCCTAAATGAATTTTCAAGAATACACGACTTACAAAATATGTTATAATTGATGCGAAATAGTATTATATTGTGTAGCAAAAATATCGTAAATTCAGTTTAAAATAATACAACAGTTTAATAAATTGTTTTTATATTTAATTCTTATTACCAGTGATTTTATAGAATTCAGCAATTCGATCTTATTCCTTATCATTTTTATTTCTAAGTCTTTTCTAAAAATATAATGATCATGTTTACTTTGTTTATTTACGCAACTAAAGAGAGTCGGTAATCGACTCTCTTTCATAATATATTATTCAACTTCTTTTCATTTTTCATTTGTAAGTTTGTCCATTTTTTTTAAGTTGGAATTTTCCAGAATCATATAGAAACTTATATATATGTTTTCAAAAATTGTTTTATTTTTTATTATAAAAATATCTAAATAAATCTACGGCTAGTAAAACCGCACATATAATTGATACTATCTCAGTAATTAAATATACATCTATATTATAAAACAACAACCAATGCTCTGTTATTTTCTCTAATAAATTCATACAAATTATTATAATTAGGATAGTTTGCACAAAAATCCTATCTTTTTTGTTTTTATCCATTATCTAAGAAAAGCATTAACTATTTCATCGTTATCTCTGAGCTTTTTTATAACCAAAATTTTTCCACCATTCCTAGCCGCTCTCTTAAATGAACTTCCTCCAACTTTAGAAACTGCGCCAACTAATCCTCCAAATTTTGCAGCGACTTTAACCCAAGGTGCAGGGCACCAGACAGCTAGTGCACATGCTAATCCAATCCAAGTTGCACCATCATTTAAATCATCTCCAATAGCATTACAAGCATCAACACTAAGATATCCTTCATAAATAACGTCGTAATCATCATCATCATATG
>Ga0224516_1000188_pt1 | contig 15451 bp, 16 predicted proteins | sample IRFST0metaG_FD_179884 | JGI IMG/M metagenome (GOLD analysis project Ga0224516, IMG submission 179884) | Peat soil microbial communities from Stordalen Mire, Sweden - IR.F.S.T0 | ecosystem: Environmental > Terrestrial > Soil > Wetlands > Peat | place: Sweden: Norrbotten County, Stordalen Mire... | reverse complement strand
TCGTCAACGTCAGGTTCGAGCCCGGGCAGAACCTTGGACTTCCGTCACTGGAAGAGGCTCGAAGCCGACAAGCACATGGTTCGCATTGTGCAAGGTACGGCCCACTTCTCCGCGGAAAGTCCGCCGGTTCGGCCGGCGCTGACTTTTCCCGGTATGACCTCTGTGCACGAGCCGGCGCGCTTGCGGCGCGGGTACCTCGTCTGCTCCGAGAAGCGTGCTCGGCCTGCCGTAGTTGTGGTCAGTGCTCACGGCGCGAGGGTTGCGGAAAGCGTTTGGTGAGCCGCGCCCGCCATGCCGGTTGCGGCGGCCCGAAAAAGCCGGAAACCTATTCTCGCCGTGTAGCTATGCCGCCGCCGTAGACCGAGACGCAGGCTAGAGCGGGCTACGGTTGGCGGCTACTTCGGGCTCTTCTTGTGCGAGGCGTCGGTGAACTCCTCGAAGCGCCCACGCACCAGGTAGGCGGTCTGCTCGCCGATATCCACCGCGTGGTCGCCGATCCGCTCCAGACAACGCGAGACGAGAATCATCCGCATCGCCCATTCGCGCTGAGCCTCATCCGGGCCGAGCGCAATCAGGCGATCGATCAGCTTTCGGTTTGCTCGGTCGATCGGCCTGTCCATGTCGACCAGCGCCTCGAAATTACGAGCGCTGCGGGCGTGAAAGTCTGCGAGCCCCGTACCTAGCATCTCGCGGCACCGCTCGCCCATCTCCGCCAGCGCCTCGAGGACACCGGCGTCGCGGGGCAAGCCTTGGGCCAGCTTGACCAACTTGGCGACCGTGACGCAATAGTCGGCGATTCGCTCCAGGTGAAGGTTGATGTAGAGAATCGCCAGTACGAGACGCAGATCGCTCGCCACCGGTGTCTGACGCGCCAATAGCGAGGGAATTCCCTGCTCGATGGTCAGATAGCGACTGTCGATCTCGTCGTCGAAGGCGACCAATTCTTCCACCAGCTCGAGGTCGTCGCGCGCAAGCGCGTTGAGCGCACCGCGAATCGCCCGGTCGACCAGCTCGCCCTCTTCTCGAAGTAAGCTCTCGAGCTCCTCGAGCTCGACTTCGTATAGATCTCTCATCCGAACCGCCCCGTCACGTAGCCCTCCGTACGCTTGTCGGAGGGGTTGGTAAAGATTTTCTCGGTCTTGTCGTACTCGACCAGGATGCCCTCGCGGCTTCCCTCCGGCGTGACGTTGAGCCCGAAGAAGGCGGTCATGTCGGCTACGCGCGCCGCCTGCTGCATGTTGTGGGTGACGATCACGATCGTGTAGTCGCGCTTGAGATCGTGCATCAGATCCTCGATCGCCGAGGTGGCGATCGGGTCGAGCGCGGAGGCCGGCTCATCCAGCAAGATGACCTCCGGTTCGACGGCGATGGCGCGCGCGATACACAGCCGCTGCTGCTGACCGCCCGAGAGGCCGAGCGCGCTGTCCTTGAGCCTGTCCTTGACCTCGTCCCAGAGGGCCGCCGAGTGCAGGGCCTTCTCGACCCGTTCGTCCAGATCCTTCTTCATTCCCAGGATGCGGAGCCCGTAGGCGACGTTGTCGTAGATCGACTTCGGAAACGGGTTCGGCTTCTGGAAGACCATCCCGATTCGGCGCCGGACCTCAACCGCATCGACGCCCGGGCCGTAGAGATCGATGCCGCGGTAGCGCAACTCGCCCGTGAGCCGGGCTGAAGGAACGAGGTCGGTCATCCGGTTCAGCGTGCGGATGAAGGTGCTCTTGCCGCACCCCGAAGGGCCGATGATCGCCGTGATCAACCGCCGGTAGATGTCGATATTGACTTTGTCGATCGCGCGCTGGTCGCCGTAGTAAACGGAGACGTCGCGAGCCTCGAACACAGCCTCTTGCTCGCCGGTCGGCAACCGTTCCCGGCCGAGATCGATCTTGGTCTTGATCACCTCCACTTGCCTATCCTCCCAGTTTCTTCCGGTATCGCGCCATGGCCAGTTTCGCGCCCAGGCTGGTCACGAGAACGAAGCACATCAGCGTAAAGGCGGCCGCCCAGGCCTTGGCCTCAAAACCAGGTAGCTCGAAGTATTGGAAGATCGCAAGCGTCATTGTCTGCAGAGGATGGAGCGGATTGGAGTCTGCGCTGGCGCTGGTGCCGAGTGACGTCAGGAAGAGAAGCGGCGCCGTCTCCCCGGCTGCACGGGCAATCGCCAGCGTCGTGCCCGTGAGAATTCCACCCAGCGCCGAAGGAACAACGACGCTTAAAGTCGTTCGCCAGCGACTGACGCCCAGCGCCAGGCTAGCCTCGCGCTGCGAATTTGGAACGAGTAGGAGAACCTCCTCGGTCGCGCGGGCAATCAGCGGCACCATGATGATCGCCAGCGCCAGCGACCCCGCCAGGGCACTCTGGCCGTGTGTGGCGACAACCATCGTGTAGACGAAGATCCCAATCACGATCGTCGGGATACCGTTGGTGACGTCGAGTGCGAGCCTGGTGATGCGCGCGAGCCGTGGTGAAGCCAGATCGCTGACGTAGATTGCGATCAGGACCCCCAGCGGTAGCGCCATCAGGGTCGCGATGCCGACTATTACGACGGTTCCAACGATCGCGAAGCGGATTCCCCCGCCGGTTGGATTGAAGCCCTGCGCCGCGTTTTTCGTGAAGAAGTCGAGATTCAGCGCGCTCACGCCCCGACTGGCGACCGAGATGACCACGATCGCAAGCACGGATACAGCGAGCAGCGCGGCGCCCAGGGCGAGCGCGCCCATCAGTCGGTTGACCATCTGGCGGCGGCGAAGGCGACCGCTCGTGCGTAGCGAGAAGACGGGCTCGGCCATCAGTCTGCGCTCACTCCCTCCGCCTCCAGCGCGCGGTCGAGGGCGATCCGTTGCCGGCGCGGCCGTAGATCAATCGGGCGTATCAGCAATTGGGCGCCGATGTTCACGGCCAGCGAAATCACGAGCAGGATCGCGGCGAGGTAGACCAGCGAGGAGATCTGAAGGTTGGTATCTGCGCCGTTGTACTGCAGGGCGTTCTGCGCCGCGAGCGTGTCGCCGAACGCGAACAGCGACCAGTGGATGCCGATCTGCCCGCCGATCACCATCGCGACCGCGATGGCCTCGCCGACGGCTCGCCCGAAGCCGAGCGCGACGGCCGCCAGGATCCCCGGCCGCGCGGCCGGAAGCAGAACGCCGCGCACCATCTCCCACCGCGTCGCCCCCAGCGCCAGCGCGCCTTCGCGCAGCTCGGGCGGCACGGTGGTGAACAGCTCGCGCGTGACGCTGGCGATGATCGGGACGACCATGATCGTCAGGATCAGCACCGCGGTCAGGATGCCGCTGGTGGAGTGAGCGCCGCGGAAGAAGGGGAGAAAACCGAGCGCCGAGCCCAGGAGGGGCTCGAGTTGGTTCTTGACGAACGGCCCGAGCACGAGGATGCCCCAGAGACCGAGAACGACGCTCGGTATCGACGCCAGCATCTCTACCAGCGCACCAAGTAGCGCTCGCACCGGCTTTGGCGCCAGCTCGGTCAGAAACAGCGCAATGGCGATGGCCAGCGGCGCCGCGATCAGTATCGCCAGCACGGCCGTGACGACCGTTCCGAAGATCAACGAAAGGGCGCCGAATTGTCCGTGGATGTCGTCCCAGACCTGTGAGGTCAGAAAGCCCAGGCCGAAGTGACGGAAGGCTAGGCGCGACCCCTTGATGAGCTCGTAAGCGATGAGAACGAGCACGGTGACTGCAAGGGCCGCAGCGATGAAGGTGATCGCCTTTAGTACCGGATCCCCAATCCGATCGATCAAGCTACGAGTCCGCTTGAAATCAGGGCGCTTATTTGCGTGCGAAATCTCCACAGCGAGCTCAGCCTAGATGCGCGAGATGGGGCAAAGGACTCCGTTTAACCACGTTGTAACCACATCGCCACCACCTTCTTGCCCACGAGCGGGAACGGCGCTGGCAGGCTCGTCGCAGATGGAATATGAATCGAACCCAAGGAGATAACGAACCGATGACCCGACGTGGGTTTCTAATCAGCACGCTCGCTATCGTGGCAGCGCTCGTCGCCAGTATCAGTATCGGCACGGCGCAAGGCTCGACAAAGCGAAGCACGGCTACGACTCTGAGCGGCGCCGGAAGCTCTTTCGTCTTCCCGCTCGTCTCAACCTGGAAGCCGGCATTCGAGAGCGCCAGCGGTATTTCGCTCAACTATCAGCCGATCGGAAGCGGCGCCGGCATCAAAGCGATATCAAGCCGATCGGTGGATTTCGGCGCTAGTGACGCGCCGCTGACCTCCGATCAGCAGACCACTTGCAACAAATGCCTGACGATCCCCTGGGCGTTTTCCGCAACCTCGATCGCCTACCAGGGCACGGGGCTCCCCAACAACCTACATATCACCGGCGAAATCCTGGCCGGAATTTACCTCGGTAAGATCAAGAACTGGTCGGATCCTGCGATACAGAAGCTGAACAAGAAGGTCAGCCTGCCTAATAAGGCGATCACGCCGATCTACCGCAGCGACGCGAGCGGTACGAGTTACAACTTCACCGAGTATCTCGCGAGCGTCAACGGCGAATTTGGGGCCAAGATCGGTGTCGGCACACAGCCGGCCTTCCCGGCTGGTGTCGGCGCTGCCAAGAGCTCCGGGGTATCCGCCGTACTGCAGAAGACCGACGGTGGCATCTGCTACGTCGACGTCGCCTACGCAAAGAGCAACCACTTCTCCGTGTTCGCGATCGAGAACCGTGCCGGAAAGTTCGTGACGCCGAATCTGAAGCCGATCCAGGCCGCGGCCAATCTGGTCACGAAGGCCAAGGCAACCGGCAGCGGGCTCGTTATCGACGTCGTCGACCCGCCGGCGCCTTCACTGCCGAAGTTCAAACCGATCACCACTAAGAACGCCAAGCAGAAAGCAAAGATCCTCAGGCAGCGCAAGAAGCTGATGGCACGGGCCCGGGCGAAGAACAAGAAACTGGTCATCGCCTACCCGATCTGCACCTTCACCTACGTGATCGTGCCAACGACTGCGAAGCAGCCGACCGAGCTAAAGACATTCCTCACGTGGGCCCTGAAGAAAGGGCAGAGCTACGGCGCCAGTCTCTACTTCGTCCCGATTCCGAACGTGGTACAGGCGCAGTCGCTCAAGCTGGTCAATCAGATCCACTGAGCAAGCAGATACTCACCACCTGCTCCAAGCGGGCGCCGGTCTTGTACCGGCGCCCGCTTTTTATACTGGGAAGGAACAGCGCACGGTCAAGCCCTCTCCCGGTGCGCCGCTCGCGCTCACTCTGCCCCCGGCCGAAACCACTACGTGCTTGACGATCGCCAGGCCGAGGCCCGTTCCGCGGCTCGTTCGCGCTTTGTCCGCGCGGTAAAAGCGCTCAAAGAGCCGAGGCAGGTGCTCCACTGCGACACCGGCTCCGTCGTCGGCCACGACCAGCTCGGCGCCTCCGTCAGGTGTCTGCCCGACCGCGAGCGTGCACACAGCCCCCACGCCGGCGTAGCGGATCGCGTTCGTCGCCAGGTTCCGCCCGATAACGGCGAGCATCCGCGGGCGAAGTGGCAACTCGAGCCCGCGCTCTCCTTCGACGCGGAGCTTCACCCCTGCCAGATCGGCGCGCTCGCTCAACTCCTGCACGACTTGTTCGAGAACGGGTGCGGCAGCGGTCGTACCGAGCGACACGACCTCACGCCCGCTCTCCAGCTCGCTCAGAAAGAGAACGTCGTTCAGGAGCTCGTCCATCTCCTCGACCTCGTGTCGCGCCCGCGCCGACAGCTCGATTGCCTCGGCCGGCTTGCGCTCGATCTTCTCGAGCAGCATCAGAAGGCGAGCCAGCGGCGTACGCAACTCGTGTGATACCGCGGCGGTGAAGCCCACGCGGAGCTCCTCGTAGGCCGTCTGGTCAACCAGGGGAGCCACGATCAGCGTGCGCCGTTCGCCGTCTTGCTCGTAGCGAACGCGGCGCGTGTTGGCGAGCTCTACTGATTCGGGCACTTCCCGGCCCAACTCGAGCGCCGGAAAGAGCTCGCGAGCGCGGCTACTCGCCTGAATCAGCGTCCCGCCGTCGTCGAGCACCAGCGCGATCAACTCTCCGTACTCGAGCAATGCTCGTTCGGCGCTGGTTTCCTGCTCGACCTCGCGGGCGCTGTCCACAGCTCGGACTTTACGCATGCGTGGCATCGAACAGAGGGTATCGAGACGCGTCTCTCCAGGACGGAACGTGAACGTAACCAGGCTGCTACCCACCGGACAACGGTTGCGCGCTAGTTTCGAGCCATGAACGAAAAAGCGAAGAAAACAAGCGCCTTTCCGAGGCGCAGAGGCGATCTTTTCTGCGCAGTTTGCAGATATGGAATCGCATCACACAGAACACCCAAGCGCTGTCCGATGTGCGGAGCGACCCGCTGGACGGAGTTTCCACTCGGGAGGGCCGCATGAGCGTCTGGTGCCTTCCCATCGTGCTGCGCCCCCAAGCGGCCAGGTGCAAGATCTGTGGACGCGAGGTCGAACAGCTGGACCGTTCGGGTCGTCTGGCGCAGATCTGCCGATCGTGCCTGGCCCACGCGCCGGAGAAACAGGCGGCTTGATCGCTGCTCGACTCTCCGCTTCGAGGTGCGAGAGTCGCGATACTGCCGCCGATAACTACGCAGGATCGGCGGCAGCTCGGGTGGCGGCTACACCGAACTTTCACCAGATCGTTACAGATGGTCAACCCACAACCACCTCGGCGAGCAGTACCGTTCGAGGCATGGCGAAGGTCCTGATCGTCGAGGATGACGAGCTTCTGGGCCGAGGCATGGCCGAGGCCCTCACCGAAGCCGGCTTCGATTCGATCCTGGTTACGAAGGGCGACATCGCGCTCGCGCGCGTGCGTTACGACAACCCGGACGTATGCGTGCTTGACCTGATGCTGCCGGGAATCGACGGCTGGCGGTTGATCGAGCTCGCTCGCTCCGAAGGCATCGGCACACCCATCGTCGTCGTCAGCGCTCGCGGCACGGAGCATGACCGCATCCACGCGCTCGAGATTGGAGCCGACGATTACCTAGTCAAGCCCGTCTCGATGAAAGAGCTCGTGGCCCGAGTTCGCGCCGCCGCGCGCCGCGGGCACAGCGCTCTGCCGCGCCAGGACGGAGAGTCAATCGAGCTCGAGGAGTTGCGCATCGACCCCCGTGAGGTCCAGGCCTACGTAGACGGCGTCAGCGCCGAGCTAACTCCCACCGAGTTCAAGCTGCTCTACGCGCTCGCCTTAGACACCGGACGGGTCATCACTCGCGACGAATTACTGCAGAAGATCTGGGGGCGCCGGCGCTCCTTCCGCGACCGAACTGTAGACGTATGCGTGAAGCGCCTTCGCGACAAGATCGACAGGCGCGCGTCTCGCCACACCTTCATTCAGACGCGCTTTGGCGTCGGCTACAAGCTCGATCCGCTGGCCAAGGCCACCGCAGCCGAGCCGTCCGAGAACTAACCCCGCCTCATGACGAAGCAAAGCCGCCCGCTCGCGGCCCCGCTTTCATCCACAGCGGCCCCGAGGAGAGTCGGTGCTCAACTCGGCTGCGGGGTACGGAGATACGGCGCTAGCACTCATGAAAGTGCTGGTATTGAGCCTCTTATCTCGGCTCGGTAACGTTTTCGACGGGTGTTGAGAACTGCCGCATCGGCTTGGGAGTGAAGCTGTGGATTCTGTGGATCACTGCGTGCCGAGGGGAACCTGTCCGCGAGGCTCCCGACCCACCCGTTCTCGTCAGGAAGCGAACACGCCGTACGAGCGGAAGCGAGCGCGCCGATCACGGCGGAGCTCCTTACCGTTCATCTTCTTCAACTCGTCCAGCGCCGAGCGAAGCGACTTGCCGAGTAGCTTCGCAGCCTCGTCGAAATCGGTGTGCGCGCCGTCCTTGGGCTCGGGGATGATGCCGTCGATTACGCCCAGTTCGAGGCAGTGAACCGCGTCGGGCCTGAACGCCGCCGCGGCCTTGCGGGCCTGCCCGGCATCGCGCCAGAGAATCGAGGCACAACCCTCGGGAGAGATCACCGAGTAGATCGCAAACTGCTGCATCAGCACGCGGTTGGCCAACGCCAGGGCGATTGCCCCGCCGGAGCCACCCTCGCCGATCACGCAGGCCACCGTTGGCACCGTCAGGCGCGCCATGGTCGCCTGTGAGGCCGCCAGAGCTCCACCCTGACCGTGCTGCTCGGCCGCTACGCCGGGATAGGCGCCGGGGGTGTCTACGAAGGTGATTACCGGGAAACCGTGCCGCTCGGCGATTTCCATCACCCGCATGGCCTTGCGGTAGCCCTCCGGGTTCGACATGCCGAAGTTTCGCTTCACCCTCTGCACCGCATCCCCGCGGCCCTTCTGGTGGCCGATGACCGCCACCGTACGATCGGCGAAGCTGCCCAGGCCCGAGACGATGGCGGGGTCGTCCATGCGGGCGCGATCGCCGTGCAGCTCGATCCAGTCGCCGATCAAGCGCTCGACGTAATCGAGCGTGTAGGGGCGCTCGGGGTGCCGAGCAAACTCGACCGAGCGCCAGATCTCGTCTTCGTCGCGCTCGTCGCCGTTACCCATTTCCTCGAGCTGTTGCTCGATCCGGCGTACCTCGTTCGACATACCGCCGCCCGGCAAATGCAGCCGTTTCAGCTTGGCCAGACGATCGCGGAGCTTGAGCTCTAGCTCACCCGACATGACCGAATAACCTCAGTAGCTTGGCCAGAGTGGTTTTGAGCTCGCGTCGCTGGACGATCGCGTCCAGGTGCCCGAAGCGATAGTTGGACTCGGCGAGACCGAAGTCGTCCGGCAAATCCTCGCGTACGGTCTGCTGCACGACGCGCGGACCGGTGAAGCACATCAGCGTGCCGGGCTCGGCGATCGTGATGTCGCCCAGAGTGGCGAAGCTGGCCAGCAGCCCCGCGGTAGTGGGATGGGTGAGCACGCTGATGAAAGGGATGCCGGCGTCGCGCATGTTCTCGACCGCGCAGACCGTCTTCGGCACCTGCATCAGCGAGAGAATTCCCTCCTGCATCCGCGCGCCGCCCGAGGCGTTGACCGAGATCAGCGGAACTTTACGCTCGATCGCGCGCTCGCAGGCCTGGGCGAACTTCTCGCCCACGACGCTTCCCATCGAGCCCGCCATGAAGGAGAAATCCATCACGGTGAGCTGGAAATCAAGGCCTTCGATCTTCCCCTGCCCCATCAGCATCGCGTCTCCGAGGCCCGTCTTCAGCTCGGCCTCGGCGATACGGTCCTTGTACGAGCGAAGATCAAAGAAGCCCAGCGGGTCGGCCGAGCGGAGGTCGGCGGCCTCCTCGATGAAGCTGTCCTTGTCGAGAAGCTGCTCTATCCGCTCCAGCGCCCCGACGGGGAAGTGATAGTCGCACTGGGCGCAAACGCGCAGGTTCGCCGCCAACTCGTCGTCACGGTAGTGCGAATTGCACTTGGGGCAAGTGTTGGGATGCTTCTTCGAGCCCCCGGGCTCGGGCGGCGAGTTCTTGTGCTCGATTGAGACGTCTATTCGACTAGCCATAAGAGCCTCGGAAGTTTAGCCCTCTCTCGTTTTAGCGGTGGGCGCTCGCGGCCTCAACCCTCGAACCGCCGCAGCACGACCGAGGCGTTGTGGCCGCCGAACCCGAAGGAGTTCGACACGGCCACTCGCACATCGGCCTTTCTTGCCTCGTTGGGAACGTAGTCGAGGTCGCACTCCGGATCGGCGTTTTCCTGGTTGATCGTGGGCGGAACCATACCGTCCCTGATCGCCAGGATCGAAAATGTCGCCTCGACCGCTCCCGCGCCGCCCAGGCAGTGCCCGGTCGCTCCCTTGGTTGAGGAGACCGGCGTCTTGTAGGCATTCTCCTCGCCGAGCGCGAGCTTGATCACCTTCGTCTCGCTCGCGTCTCCGAGCGGCGTCGAGGTGCCGTGGGCGTTGATGTAGTCGACCTCGGACGGATCGATTCCCGCGTCGGCGAAAGCCATCTTCATGGCGCGTGCCGGATTCTCGCCGGTCGGGTCGGGCTCGGTGATGTGAAGCGCGTCCGAAGATACGCCGTAGCCGCCAACCTCCGCATAGATCTTCGCGCCACGCGCCCGCGCGTGCTCGAGCTCCTCGAGAACGAGCACGGCTGCGCCCTCACCCATCACGAAGCCGTCGCGGTCGCGGTCGAAGGGACGACTGGCGCGCTTCGGATCGTCGTTGCGCCGGGAAATCGCTCGCATCGCCGTAAAGCCGGCGATTCCGACCGGTGTGACTCCCGCCTCGGTACCGCCCGCGAGCATCACGTCGGCCCTACCGAGCCGGATCGCGTCGGTGGCGTCGCCGATCGCCATGTTCGAGGCGGCACAAGCAGCGCATTCCGCTAGCAGCGGCCCGCGCGTCCCGAGCTCCATCGATACCCAGGCCGCGCCCATGTTCGGGATGATCGAAGGAATCGCGAACGGGCCCACGCGATCGGGGCCGCGATTGAACAGCGTCAGCGTGCATTCCTGGAAGGAGTAGAGGCCGCCGACCCCGGTTGCGATTGCCGCGCCGATGCGGTCGCGCTCCTTGAATATATCCAGAGCGGAGTCGGTTTCGGCCTGGCGAGCCGCCGCCAGCGCCATCATGGCGAAGCGATCCATGCGCCGGACCTTCTTGCGGTCGATCCACACCGTCGGATCGAAGTCCTTCAACTCGCAGGCGATATCAACCTCATAGCCGGTCGTGTCGAAAAGCGTGATCGGGCCAGCCCCGGACTCGCCGGCGAGCAGATTGCGCCAGCCGGTCTCCATATCGAGCCCGAGCGAGCTGATCATTCCGAGCCCGGTGACGACGACTCTCTTGCGTTCGTTTTCCATCGTCACATCGCCATCCCGCCGTCGACGACGAGCACCTCGCCGCTGATGAAGCCCGCCTCGTCCGAGCAGAGGAAGTGCACCGCGCGGGCGATGTCCTCCGGCTGGCCGAATCGACCGAGCGAGGTGGCCGCGAGCATCTTTTGCTTGACGTCTTCGGGCAAGACCTCCGTCAGGCGCGTCTCGATATAGCCGGGCGCTACGGCGTTGACGCGAATGCCTCGAGCGCCGGCCTCGCGCGCGAGCGACTTGGTAAAGCCGATGATGCCGGCCTTCGAAGCCGCGTAGTTGGTCTGACCGAAGTTGCCGTGGATGCCGACGACGCTGGCGAGGTTGACGATTGTGCCGGAGCGGCGCTTCATCATCCCGCGGACCGCCGCGCGGCACATCAGATAGACGCTGGTCAGGTTGATGTCGATGACGGCGCGCCAATCCTCCTCCGACATCCGCGCCAGCAACCCGTCTCGGGTGATACCGGCGTTGTTGACCAGGATGTCGATCTCGCCGGCGTCGGCGATCAGCTTCTCGACCTCGTCGGCCTTGGTGACATCCGCGTAGAGCGCCTGCCCGCCGACCTCGCGCGCCACCTCTTCGTTCTCGCTCGTACCGGGAAGGTCGCAACAGACGACGTCGGCGCCCGCGCCCTTGAGCTCGGCGGCGATCGCGCGACCGATGCCGCGCGCCGCGCCGGTGATCAGCGCCCGCTTTCCTTCCAGCGATCCATATGCCTCAGGCAACCGACAGCACCTCCTCGACCTTCTTCAGCGTGGCCAGGCTGTTGACCGAGATCGCGTCGACGCTGCGGTCGATGCGCCTGACCAGTCCCGAGAGCACGTTGCCCGGACCGATCTCGACGAAGGTGCGTACACCGTTTGCGATCAGGCCTCTGGTCGCCTGCGTAAAGCGCACCGGAGCAGTGAGCTGATCGACGAGTAGCCCGGCGACCTTCTGTCGACTCTCGAGCCGCGCACTGACCGTCGACATGAACGCGATCTGGAGATCGTTGAGGCGCACCCTTTCTAGCGCCGGGCGGAAGCGCTCGGCCGCGCGCGCAGCCAATGGGCTGTGGAAGGCGCCCGAGATCGCCAACTTGATCGTTCGCCTGGCACCCTCGCGCTCGGCCTCTTCGCAGCACTCGTCCACCGCATCGGTCTGCCCCGAGATGACGACCTGGCCCGGGCAATTGTAATTCGCCGGCCAGACGCAGTGAATCTCTCGGCAAAGCTCCTCCACGACCTCGTCCTCGAGCCCGAGAATCGCCGCCATCGAGCCTGGGCTCTCCTTGGCGACTTCGGCCATCGCCAGCCCGCGCTCACGCACGAGCCCGATCGCGTCAGCCGTGTCGAACACGCTTCCTGCCGCCAGCGCCGCGAACTCTCCAACCGAGTGGCCGACAACATAGTCCGGCCTGAAGCCGAGCGACTCGATCGCCGCCAGAATGGCCAGGCTGGTAGCCAGCAACGCGGGCTGCTGAACCGATGTATCGACGAGATCTTCGACAGGGCCCGTAAAGCAGAGCGCAGGCAGGTCGAGACCGCAGCTCTCGCTTCCGCGCTCGTATACCGCCATCGCCTCGGGCACAGCCTCGGCGATCTCGCGGCCCATCCCGGCCTCGATCGATCCCTGGCCGGGGAAGCAGAAGGCGACCTTCCCTTTCGTTCGACCCTCTCCAGCGTTAGTGCTCATTGTCTCTCCCTCCAGACCACGTGATCACGCTCGACCCCCAGGTCAATCCCGCACCCATCCCCGTCATGAGCACGAGCGTTCCGTCCTTCAGACGTCCCTCTTGCCGCGCTTCGCAAAGTGCGAGCGGGATCGAGGCCGACGAGGTGTTGCCGTAGCGATCGACGTTGACGAAAACACGTTCCTTTTCGATTCCCAGTTTCTTCGCCGCGTGTTCGATGATACGAAGGTTTGCCTGATGCGGCACGTAGAGGTCGATGTCCGCGATGCTTCTTCCCGAAGCCTCGAGCACCGCCTGAGCCGAGCTCGACAACACTCTGGTCGCGAACTTGTACACCTCGCGCCCGTTCATCTTCACATAGTGCTCGCCCGCCGCAACTGTTTCTGCGCTCGACGGTCGCCGCGAGCCGCCGGCCGGCATGAACAACTCCATTTCGCCCGCGCCGTCGGCGCCCAGCTCAAAAGCGTGAAAGCCGCCCGCTTCGACCTCTTCGAGCACTACCGCACCGGCGCCGTCGCCGAACAGAACGCAGGTTGAGCGGTCTGACCAGTCGACTACTCGCGACAGCGTGTCGGCGCCGACCACGAGCACTCGCCGCGCAAGGCCGGCCGCGATCGCGCCGTAACCCTGGGTCAACGCGTAGACAAAGCCCGTGCAGCCCGCCAAGAGATCGTAGGCCGCCGCGCTCTCGGCGCCGAGTTGGTTGGCGAGAATCGCCGCCGTTGACGGAAAGGGCATGTCGGCCGTGATCGTGGCCACGATGACCAGGTCGATCTCGGCGCCTGTGAGGGCCGCGTCGGCGAGTGCCGCCTTGGCCGCGGGGATGGAAAGATCGGAGGTCGCTTCTTCCGGCGCCGCGATTCGCCGCTCCTTGATGCCGGTGCGTGTCTGAATCCATTCGTCGCTCGTATCGACCCTTTGCGCTAGCTCGTCGTTCGTGAGCACGCGTTTGGGCACGTAGCAACCGAGCCCCGTGATCGAGACGGGCCTTCCTGAGCAGACGCCGATCACTGCTCCACCGCAAAGGTCAGCATGCCGCGAACAGCAAGCTGCCCGTCGACTGTGGCCTTGACCTTGCCTTTCCCAACCGGACCGCGCATTACTTCGATCTCACAGACGTACTCGAGTGTGTCGCCGGGCTCGACCAGGCGCTTGAAGCGCACGTCGTCGATACCGCCGAAGAGCACCATCTTGTCCTCGTTCCCTTCGTCCGTCATCACCGCGACGGCGCCTGTCTGAGCGAGGCCTTCGACCATCAACACGCCGGGCATGATCGGCCTGCCCGGGAAGTGACCGGCGAGAAACCACTCCTCGCCCGTCACGGTCTTGCGCGCTACGGCCCGCTTTCCGGGCTCCAGCTCGACCACCTCGTCGATGAGCAGAAACGGGTCGCGGTGCGGGAGTATCGCCTCGATCTCCGCCTTTCCCAGCGGGAGCGCCAGCGTCATGCGGCTGCCTCCTTTGCAATCCGGTCGCGCAGCCGTTTGCGAGCGCGGTGCGCGTAGCACTTGGCCGTGCCGACCGGCATCCGCGCTGCGCCGGCGATCTGTTCGAACGAGAAGCCGAGGGCGTCCTTGAGCACGACCACGCGCGCCTGCGCGACGGGTAGCTCGCGCAAATGCTCGGATAACTCGGCGCGCAACTCCGCACCGAGCGTCTCGGCAACGGGATCGCAGTCCTTGGCCTGCTCCAGCTCGAACTCCTCCGGCAACGGCGCCGCACGGCGCAGGCTCTCACGAGCCGCCGTGTCGTGGCAGGTGTTGACCACCAGCCGGTGTAACCAGGTAGCGAACTGCGCCTCACCCCGGTATTGCCCGATCCTCTGACAGAGCTTGAGCAGCGATTCCTGCGCGGCATCCTGGGCGTCGCGAAGATCGAAAAGCTCGCGCCGGGCGATCCGGCCGACCCTTTCCGCGTAGCGCTCGCAGAGTGCCTCGAGCGCTCTTTTGTCGCCGTCTTTCGCACGCTTGATCAAGATGGGATCGCTCAGCCTTTCGTAACTGATTGTCGAATCAGCCCTGAGTGGGCTACTGATTCGACGGCGATTGGCTCCCTGGGGTTTCACGGCTGAACTAGTGTAGAGATCGTGGCCGGTACGCTCGCGCCTTCTGCCGTACGACCGCGCCTGCGCGGCCGCTTCGGACGGCCTCTCTATCTATATGCCGAGCGCTGCTCTTCCACCCAGGACCTGCTCCCCTCGGACGCGCCCGAAGGTGCGCTCGCTCTGACCGAAGAGCAGACGCAGGGACGAGGACGGCGAGGGCGCGACTGGCAGGGAGCGGTGGGGAAAGGCCTGCTCTTCTCGCTCTGTCTGCGACCGCAGGTGGAGACCGCCCGGCTGGCTTCGTTCACGCCCGTCGCCGCCGAGGCAATCGTTCAGGCGATCGCCTCGTTCGGCGGTCAGGCCACGGTCAAGCATCCGAATGACGTCCTCATTGCCGGGCGGAAGGTCGCGGGCATCTTGGCCGAGGCAAGCGCCGGCCGCGTCGCACTGGGAGTGGGAGTAAACGTCGATCAGCAGGCCGGCGATCTGCCCGAGCGCCCGGTCTTTCCCGCCAGTTCGCTGACGCTCGAGCTGGGGTGCTCGATTGACCGCGTGGAGCTGCTTGTTTGCATCCTCGAGCAACTTGAGCGCCACTACGAGCTCTGGCTGGCCGCCCCGAGCGTTTGAGTTACGCGCGCGCTCGACTCCGCTACGCTGCCCACAGCCGATGACAGACGCAAGCCCAAGCAGCTCGGGTGAGCACGGCGCAGAGGCGCGCGCATCGCGCGACCCGCTGAGCGGGCGCGAGGTGGTCTTCGCACCCGCGCGCGCGAGGCGCCCCGGTAACCACGAAGCACGCATCGAGCCTGAAACGGCCGCCGAGGCGGCCGCCTGCCCCTTCTGCGAGGGCCACGAGCAAGAGACGCCGCCCGAGCTCTTCGTGCTTGGCGCCAAGAAGGATCGCCTACCCGACTCCCTGGGTTGGAAGGTTCGCGTGGTTCCCAAT
>Ga0224516_1000183_pt1 | contig 15717 bp, 10 predicted proteins | sample IRFST0metaG_FD_179884 | JGI IMG/M metagenome (GOLD analysis project Ga0224516, IMG submission 179884) | Peat soil microbial communities from Stordalen Mire, Sweden - IR.F.S.T0 | ecosystem: Environmental > Terrestrial > Soil > Wetlands > Peat | place: Sweden: Norrbotten County, Stordalen Mire... | reverse complement strand
GCAAAAAATTGAATTGCACGAGCTAATAAATAAGCCTTGTCGTTATTCCCAAGTGCTGAATAATAAGTACAATTCACTTGATATATATCTAAATTATTGTATGCCGCTGTATTGTATATCTTATTAACATTTGCACCTTTTGTAAACATAGCTTCTTTTGTTTCATCAATTTCTTCATCAGTCATTAAATCTTTTACATCAACAATACCAATACCATCATGTGTATCTAATGTAGTAAATTGTTTCATTGGACTCATATCAAGCCATCTTTTTAGATTTTCACCTTTACCTGAATATAATGCATGTAAAACTAAAACTGGCAGGGCAAAATCATAAATCCAAAATCCTTTTTCAGCAATCTTATGTTGAATTGTATAGTGTTCATGAATTTCAGGTAAGATATCTACACCATATTCTTTTACTATATCTTGAATTTCATAAAGTAAATCCCACATCTCTGGTTCAATAAAGAAACAACTAGTTCCAGGTTGTTTTATTGCATATGCAAATGCATCTAAACGAATAATTGAAGCACCATTTTTACACATTGATATTAACGTTTCTTTAATGAATTCTCTTGCCACTTTTGAATCCATGTTTAAATCAATTTGTTCTTCTCCAAATGTACACCACACATTTTCTTTAGTTCCATCTTTAAACTCAACTTCATAACATGGTGCTTTTGGCTTTCTCTTATAAATCACATCTACTTCTTCTTGAGTTGGTTCACCATTTTTCCAAAAATCTTTATATCTTATAAAAAAATCGTTATACTTTGATTCATCTTTCTTTTCTTGAAAATCTTTAAAGAATTCCGATTGTCTTGAAATATGGTTTACCATAAAGTCATACATTAAATAATTGTTCTTACTTATTTCTTTTACGTCTTCCATAGTTCCAAAAGCTTCATCTACTATATCATATCTCATAGGGGCAAATCCTCTATCTCCTGATGATGGAAAGAAAGGAAGAATATGAACCCCACCAATAGCATCACTATAGTATTTGTCTAAAACTTCTTTTAAATCAGTTAAATTTTCACCTAAACTATCTGCATAAGTTATAAGCATAATTTCATTTTTAATTTTATTTTTCATAATAATAATCTCCTTTTTATTTGTAGTCAATAAAAAATTTAACGACTCCATTGTATTTAATCTGGCCCACACATTTTTATATCACTCAAAAAAGTCGATTAAAATTTGTATATTAGCCTGTGGTTTCTCTCTCTACTAAAGTTATTGGTAATATATTTTCCAAAGAAACTTCTTTTTCTTCAATTTGATCTATTAAAATTTGTATTACTAATTCTCCCATTTTTTTCATTGGCTGTTTTATCGTAGTGAGAGTAGGTACAACTAAAGCTGAAAATGTAATATCATCATAACCAACAATTTTTAAATCTTTTGGGATTTCCCTTCCAAGTACCTTTGCAACTTTTATAACTGAGATTCCTATCATATCACTACTTGCAAATATTCCATCTATATCTGGATTTTCTTCAAATAACTTATATACTATTTCCTCATAATTTTCTAATATTCCCAATTTGGTTTCTAAAATTACATGTTCAATATTTCTTTCATTTACCACATCAACAAATGCTTTATAACGATTATTTGCTGGAGTCTCCAGCTCAAGAGATCCACTTATGTGCGCAAGTTTCTTACAACCTTTATCAATTAAAAGATTAGTTGCCAATACTCCTCCACTATAATTATCTGAAGTAATAAATGGTATACTCTTTGAAAACATTCTATCAACAGCAACTATTGGCAATTCAAGATTAAGATACTCTTGAATTTCTAAAGTATGACTTGCCATAATTATTCCATCAACTTGATTACTCTTTAACATCATAATATATTCTTTTTCTTTTACACTATCTTGATATGAATTGCATAACAAGATTTTATATCCTAATTTATAAGCATAATATTCTATATAATTAGTTAACTCAGAGAAAAATGGATGTGCTACAGTTGGAACTATAAGTCCAATTAAATTTGATTTTTTTCTAAGCAGAGATCTTGCCATTTCATTTGGACGATAATTTAATTGTTGCATAGCATCATAAACTTTTTTCCTAGTAGCTTCACTTATATATCCTCTATTATTTAAAACTCTTGAAACTGTAGTAACTGTAACTCCAGCTACTATAGCTACATCCTTTATTGTTGCCATAAAACCATCCTTTTCTTGACTAAATCTAGTCTATATCTGAAAACTCAAGTTATTATAACATAATTTTTCCAAAATAATCATTAGAATATCTTAAATGTCAACATAGACTTATTTAGTACTTGAATGGACTCAAATAGTTCATTTGATAATGTAGCTAGTTCTTGAGATGATTCATTTTCTTCTTGTACTGATGCCAACACTTCTTCTGTAGCAGCAGAGGATTCTTCTGCAAGAACTGAAATGTTTTCAACTGCTTGGATTGTCTTTTCCTTATAGCTATTCATATCATTCATTAGGACTATAACATTTTCAATTTGTAATGAAATATTCTCTGTTGATTCAATAATATTTTTAAATGCACAATCAGTATTACTTACAGATTTTTCTTGTTCATTAAATATATTATTTGCTTTATCAACTAATTTAACAGTACTGCTAGTCTTTTTTTGAATGTTATTCACAATATTTGATATCATCATAGTTGCTTCTTTTGATTGATCTGATAATTTTTTTATTTCATTTGCAACTACAGCAAATCCTTTTCCTGCATCTCCAACTCTAGCTGCTTCAATAGATGCATTTAAAGATAAAAGACTTGTTTGGTCACTAATTGATTTTATAACTTCAATTATTTTCTCTATTTCTTTGGAACTATCATCCAATTCACATATATCCGAATTAATTTCATTAGCCATTTCAAGAGATTCCTTAGTTCGTAGATTTAACTCATTAACTACTAAAATAGATTCAGTACCAATTTTTTTAGTTTTAGTTGAAATATCCTTAACATTTTTTGTACTTTCTCTAACAGCATCAATCTTCTCTGCTAGAATTTTTATTTGATCTATTGCTTCACTAGAACTGTATGCTTGTTCTGTAGCTCCTGTCGCAATTTCTCCAACTGCTATGGATATTTGTTTTGTTACTTCAGCAGATTCATTAGAAATTGTTGTTACATTTTTAACATTTTTTAAAACAGTATTAGATACTTCACTTGCATCACTAATAAGATCTTTTATCTTATTAATCATTATGTTAAAACTATTACTCAAGTTACCTATTTCATCAAGTTTTTTACTCTCCAAAATTACTGTTAAATCTCCACTCTCTGCCTTTTTCATTAATTTCATTATGCTATTAATTGGTTTAACTATTCCACGTGCTATATATAAACCAATTGCTACAGCTATAATTCCGCAAACAACTCCAATTATCAATGTAAAAAAACCAGATAATCTAATATCACTTATAAGAGAACTCATAGGAACTTCAGATATAATCTTCCATCCATTATCAGAAGCGCTAAAGGTAATTAGATTATTGTCTTTCACAAAATTACCAGAATCTTTTAGATTATATACTTCATTTATAATATTATTTAAAACTTCATTATTGGTATTTTTCTCATCAATATTAAATATAATATTTTTATTTTCATCTACTATTTGAATATTGTTATTACTATCCAAATTCATTTTTTCAAAAAGATTTTTAAAAGCATTTGTTTTAATTGCCATTATTAATATTCCGTTATCATTCTGCCTAATCGTATCCTTATATTCCCTCATCAAAAATATTTCTGAATTATCATTTATACCTGTAATCCAATATGTTTTACTATCATTTTTTCTTATTTCATTATAAAGCTCTGAATTTTTAAACTTATTTTTGATATACTCTTGTGAATGAGTATCTACTGTTCCTAATATTTTACCAGTATCTTGAAAAATACAAAATGTTGAGATATTTGCATCAGAGCTAGCTATGGATTTTAGAATTCCTTCAACTTCTTTACTTTTAGATATATTGTCATAAGAATAATTATCTGAAGTAATATCTTTCATTAGTTCAGCTAAATTAGAATTTGTTATGATTGAAGTTGTCTTGTTAACATATTCATTTTTAAATGAACTAACATTCATGTTAATCTGACTTAATAATTGTTGTGAAAAAGCCGACACTTTTTTTTCTACAGTATTTTCAGCTACTATATAGGAAAAACTTCCTACTATCAAAATAGGTAATGTAGCTATTATTAAAAATGTTGCCATCAATTTAGTCTTTATTGTTGACACCATTTTAAATTTTATTTTCTTACTGTTTCTAATGTTTCTCAAAAAGTGTACCATTCTATTCATATTCATTCATCTCCTGTTAGTTAATATTTTGTTTCTTTGCTTTAAAACTTTTTTAATAACTTTTAACTGAAGCCAAAGTACTAACCCTAAAATACCTTTTCACTTGTTTGATTCTGAATTCTTATACAAACTTTAACAACACAATCATTTTAGTACCACTCTTTATATTAATTTCTATCATTCTATATCCCATTTCTTTAAAACTTCTATATTACATTCATCGCTTGAAAATGCCTTGATCTGAACTGCATCTTTACTTGGGTATATGAGACTTGTCATTACCTTCTCTCCTTCATTAATAAATACTTCTATTGAACATTTATCAACAAATATTTGAAGATTCAATCTATTATTAATCAAGCAGATTTTTGTTCTCCGCTCTCCGCTAGCTCCAATACCAGACTTATCTCTGTTGAATATGAGTGTTTCATCCTTTTTGTTATATGAAAGCACCGTTTCCTCATGATTATTTACCCTTAATTTCAAACCAAATTCATTTGCTTCTTTTGCATTAAAAACTACTTGAAGCTCATAACTATCTCCATAAGTATTAAAGGTTTTTTCACCATTTAATTTAACATTCTTTAATGCAAATTCATTCTTTCTATTCTTTTCAATTTCATTAACAGGTTTGAAATATAGCTTATTATCTTTCAATACTATTTCTCTAGGAATTGTCATCGCACCAGCCCAGTTATGCTCATTACTATGAGTTGGATAATCTTTTTCCCACATAGTCATCCATCCTATGATAATTCTTCTACCTTTGCTATCAACAGTTGTTTGAGGTGCATAGAAATTAAATCCATAATCAACTGGATAAAAATCATTAAATTCAAATTTCCCTACATTATAATCTAAATTGCCTATCATATATACGCATGAATAAATATTAGTAAAATCAGATTCTTTTTCTTTAAGGTATTGTGGGGATACAATAAGAACGTCTTTATTCTGTAATGTAAATAAATCTGGACATTCCCAATTCTCGCCTAACTTTCCATGCCCCTTAGCAATAACATTAACAAATTCCCAATTTATCAAATCACTAGATTTGTACATTAATACTTGCCCATCTTCACACTTGTCATTAGAACCTAGAAAAGTGTAATAGTAATCACCAACTTTATAAGTTTTAGGATCACGAATATCCTTTACACTTGAATTTTCTGGTACTTGATAAGAGTCTATCACCGGATTTTCTTTAATCTTAATGAAATCACTTCCATCTTCTGAATAAGCTAAACATTGTACTTGCTTATAGTCCTCTTTGATATTAGGTCCTGTATTTACATGCCCAGTATACATAAGATATAGCTTATCATCTTTTTCTATTGCACTTCCAGAAAAACATCCATCCTTATCAAAAATTTCATCAGGTGCCAAAGCTACTGGTAGATAGTTCCACTTTATTAAATCACTGCTGATTGCGTGTCCCCAATGCATAGGCCCCCAAACTGATTCATATGGATAATGTTGATAAAACATATGATACATACCCTTATATTGAATGAAACCATTGGGATCATTAATCCAACCATATTCCCCCATCAAATGATAGTTTAGTCTATATTGATTTTTTATCTTATGTTTGTTTTCTTTGATGTATTGATCTGCTTTATTCTTTTTATCACTACACATTTTCTGCTCTCCTATGAAATATTTTTTCTATTTTATAGATCCTTGTAAAACATTACCTATAATACTCTTTTGCAATAATAAGTAAATTATTAATATTGGAATGATTGTTAACATTAAAGCTGCCATTGATAAACCATAATCAACAGTATGAGAACCACTAAAATAGTATGTTGATAATTGAAGAGTTCTTTCATCGGGAGCTATTAATACTAATGATGGTAACAAGAAATCATTCCATATCCATAGCATATCTAAAGTAACTATAGTCATAGTTATAGGCTTCATAATAGGAAATACAATTTTCCAAAAAGTTTGTAATCTTGTAGCACCATCTATCATAGCTGCCTCTTCTAACTCTACTGGTATAGCTTTAATAAATCCATGATACATAAATACTGCTAAAGAAATTCCAAAACCTGAATACATATATATTAATGCCCATTTAGTATTAAGCATTCCTATTGATCCATAAATTGATACCAAAGGTATCATTATTCCTTGGAATGGTATAATCATAGATAAAACCATTCCAAAAAAAATAATTTTGTTGAATTTCCAATCCTTTCTTACTAATATATAAGCAGTCATTGAAGAAAATAAAATTATTAAAAGCACACTTAAAACAGTTATTATAAGTGTATTAAAAAAAGCATGTCCATAGCTCATTTTTTCAAAGGCTTGAATATAGTTAGAAAAATCCAAACTACTTGGCAATGATAATGGATTAGAAACTACATCCTTTCTGGCTTTAAATGAATTTATTAATACAAATATAAATGGTACTATATATAGAAACAAAAGACCAATTACAACTATGAATTTTATTATACTAGCTATTAATTTCTTATTTTTCATTATGCTTCTACCTCCATTTTCTTAGTTGTATAAACTTGGAACAATGATATTGCAGCAACAATTATGAATAATATGAATGCTTCTGCTTGCCCAGTTCCAAATTGTTGGGATAAAAATGCTTTATTATAAACATGCATCGCTATGAATTCTGTACTATTATAAGGTCCTCCCTTAGTAAGCGAAAGATTTACATCATACCCCATAAATGCTTTTTGCAAGCTTAAAAACAAACAAACTGTAAAAGATGGAATCATCATAGGAAGTCTTATCTTTATCATTTTTATAAAACCATTTGCTCCATCTATACCTGCTGCTTCTAATATATCACTCGGAACATTCATAAATCCTGCTACATATATAATCATCAAATACCCTGAATATTGCCAAACTGTTACAATAATTAAAGTCCAAAGTGCTTTATTCGGATCTGCAAGCCACGAACTTGAAAAAATCGGAATATTGAAATTATCACCTATATAAACTAATACATTTGAAAATATAAATTGCCAAATAAATCCAAGTATAATTCCACCAATAAGATTTGGTGTGAAAAATCCTGCTCTATAGAAATTTTGACCTTTCATTCCAGTTGTTAATACATATGCCAATAAAAACGCAATTACATTTGTAATTATTACAGTGGCAATTGCATATTTTATCGTTAGCCACAACGAAGCCCAAAACGCTCCATCTTTAAATACTTCTGCATAATTTTGAAAACCAATAAAATTGTGAACATCAGCTACACCATTCCAATTTGTAAAAGTTAAATAAATACCATATATAAATGGTACAATCATAACTGTAAAAAATGTAAATGTACCTGGTCCTGCATATATAAGATAAGTTTTTAATTTACCAAAAAAGCTTTTTTCGTTTCCCATATTCGCTACTCCTCCTTAAAAATCTTATGAAAATCTTTATATATAATAACGGATATACGTATTTACGAATATCCGTTATTATGTTTTATGCTATTGTTGTATTTTTTTGTTTAATTTCATTATTTTATTCTTTAACATTTTTCCAGTAATTTTGAATATCTGTAGCTAAAGCTGCTCTATCACTTTTACCATCAAGATACTTTTGCATTGAACCTCCAACTTGTGCCCAATGATCTCCTGGTAATGTTGTCATAGGTGCTATAACTTTTTTAGCTTCCATATATTGTTTTATTGATTTTCCAAGAGGATCAGCTATTTCTAATTTAATATTTGAGAAAGCTGGTATTAAACTAGCTTTATTAACTAAAAAGTCTTGACCTGCATCATTATATACCATCCATTCTAAGAATTTCTTTGCTGCTGCTTGTTGATCTGCATTATTGTTTTTGCTATCTACTCCAATAAACTTAGATGATCCTGCATATATTTGAGAATTACCATAATCAGCTGCATTGTTACTTACTGGAACTGGTATGAAACCGTATTGTCCTTTAGATTCATCAAATTCTTTAATTTGTGGCCATGCCCAGTTACCCATGAACCAGAACGCTGCTTTACCTGTACCTAAATATTCTGGCGCCTTATCATATTTTCCAGCTAATGGAGCTGCTTTATCTATGTTATTTGCTTTCAAGACATCGAAAGTTGACATTACTCCATTAAATACAGCGTTACTATTTAAATCAACTTTTCCAGCTTTTAAATCTTTTGTGAATTTTTCTGCTGCTCCAGCATCTTTTGATTGATCCATATATGATATTGGTAGGAAATGTGCTCCTAATGACCAATCCTCTGGTGAAAGAACCATTGGAGTTGTTCCAGCAGCTTGAATTTTTTGGAATGCTGCTTCTAAATCTTTAGTAGTTTTGATAGATGCTGGATCAACTGAAGCCTTATCTAATACTGCTTTATTATATATTAATCCATATCCTTCAATAGCTAATGGGAATCCCTTTACTTTTCCGTCTATTTTACCTGCATCTAAAGTCCCTTCTGTTGCATCTTTAACCCATTTTTCAGATGAAAGATCTAAGAACTTATCAGCGAATTTAGGCATATCATTAGGATCAAGCATAAGTAAAGACGGTGCATTTCCAGCTGCATACATTGAAGATGCCTTTTGGAATGGTGATTCTCCTCCAGCCGCTTGAACAATGTCAACTGTTATATTAGGGTTTTCTTTTGTAAAAGCCTTTGTCGCATCTTCTAACTGAGTTGCAATTTCACCCTTTGTATTAAGAATTGATATTTTAATACTTTTCCCTGAAGAATCTTTACTACCTGTTGAATCTCCTGCCTTAGAACCACAACCCGCCAATAAAGAAACTGCTAAAACAACTGTTGTTAAAATTGATAATAATTTTGTTTTTTTCATAAATATTCCCCCTATTTAATATAAGATATTTTCAAAGGCCACAAATTAAACTTTGAGTAAACCCTTTAATTTCGAAAAATTTTATATAAATAATTTGTTCCTATCTAAAACTATAATTACAAATGGATCAAACTATATATATCATTAATAAATTTACTTTTCACCTCTGAAAACATTTACTTTATGAATTTATTATATATGCATATTAAATATATGTCAATCGTTTAACATATATTTTTTATAATTTTTTTGCAGTTCTAAATACCAAAATGTTTATCCTTTTAAATTTTAATAATTATATCTACTTTTCTACTTTATATAAGTTTTCTAATGATTATATTCATACCATTAGTATTATTTACAATTTGCAAGTTAATATACTAATATTTTTTGTACTTTATGATAAAACAAACTAAATTTAAAGCATATAGTAATATTAATCTTAATATTACTATTACATATTTTAATAAAACAAATTCGTTTTTTTATTCCTAATTATAATATACGCAGATTATCTTTCACTTCAGAAGTATTCATAAATATGTCAACATGTCAACTTATCGCAGTTTTTATGTCAACTGTTGACATAAGTTTCTTTTTCAGTTAATGTTATATTTAGATATATTATTTTTTTAATATGAAGGAAGTGATTTTTTGCCTAATATAAAGGATGTTGCTAAGCACTCTGGTGTATCGGTAACAACTGTATCTAGAATTATGAATAATAGAGGTTATATTTCTGACGCAACAAGAAAGAAAGTATATGAATCTATGGAAACTTTAAATTATCATCCAAATGAAATAGCTAAGAGTTTATATACAAAAAAGTCTAATTTAATTGGCTTAATCTTACCCGATGTTAGTATTCCATTTTATGCCGAAGAAACAAAATATATAGAAGAAGCTTTATATATGAATGGCTATAAACTTTTATTATGTAATGCTAGTAATAATTGTGTCCGTGAGAAAGAATATATAGATATGTTACAAAGGCATCAAGTTGATGGGATAATTATTGGTAGCCACACATTAAAACTAGAAGAATACATGAAGTTAAAACTCCCAATTGTTGCTTTAGACAGATATCTTGGAAAAGATATCCCTATTGTATCAGCTGATCATATGCAAGGCGGTTACTTAGCTGCCAACGAATTAATACGCTGTGGTTGTAAGAATGTCCTTCAATTTGAAGGAAATAGTCAAGTAGCAACACCTGCTAATGATAAAAACTTTGCATTTTCTGAAACAATGAAAAAAAATAATGTTAATTGTGCAAGTATAGAATTCCCAGTGAATTTTTTTTCATTTGAAAATTATCTACCTTTTATAACGAAGGCATTAGATAACCATCCCAATATTGATGGTATATTTGCTGTAGATACTATTGCACTTGCAGTAATAAAAGAATTGCTATTACGTAAATTTCAAATACCTGATGATATAAAAGTTGTAGGTTATGATGGAATTTCACTTTGTAATATTGCAACCCCAACTCTTACAACAATTAAACAACCTATAAGAGATATTGCAAACTCAGCCGTATCAACTCTTTTGTATCTAATTAGTACTGGTAATACTATGATTCCTAATGATATAAAATTGCCTCTAATGTTATGCCAAGGCCAAACCACATAAAATGGACAATTAATTTAGCTTTTATATAGTCTTGAGAAAAAACTCTTTCAACAAAATTACGACATTGAGTTTTAATATGTGCTATTTTATGCTTATCTTTTTATATGTTAATATTAAAAAATGGTAGACTTAAAGATAAATGTTCTCTCTAAGTCTACCATTTTTTTAATATTAACATAAGCTCTACTAGTAGCTAATCGATTAATAACTCATTTACATAAATTATTTTTATAAGGAACCTCCAACTTATGATAATCTACCTTTAAAATCTTCATATCCAAATTCTTTTACTACTTCAATGCCTTTTTCTTCACTATACTTTACAATCGCAGGAAGATTAACGCCATTAAAGGTATTATTTTTAACCATCGAATAAATAGCCATATCACAAAATACCAGTTTATCTCCTGCTTTTAATGGTTCTTTAAATGAATAATCTCCTATTATATCACCTGCAAGACAAGTTGGGCCTCCAAATCTATAAGTAAACTCAAATTCATTTGGCTTTCCTGCCCCTATAATATTAGGTCTATATGGCATTGCGAGCACATCTGGCATATGGCATTCTGCTGAAGTATCTAAGATTGCTATATCCATTCCATTTTTCGTTGTATCTAAAACTGTTGATACAAGAAACCCTGTATTTAATGCAATAGCTTCTCCTGGTTCAAGGTATACCTGCACTCCATACTTATCTTTTATAAAATTAATGGATTTTATTAAAGTTTCCATATCATAATCTGGTCTCGTAATATGATGACCACCACCAAAATTAATCCACTTCACCTTTCTAATGTATTTTCCAAACTTTTCATCTACCACTTTTATTGTACGTTCAAGAGTATCAGAATTTTGTTCACACATAGTATGAAAATGTAATCCATCTATTCCTTCAAGCTCATCTTCTTCAAAATTATCCAACGTAACCCCCATTCTTGAATTTTCAAAACATGGATTATATATATCTGTTTCTATTTCAGAATATTCAGGATTAATTCTGATAGCACATTCAATTTTTTTCCCTTGAACATTTTTAACTTTATCCCTAAATTTTTTCCATTGGCTAAATGAATTAAAAATTATATGATCAGAATATTTCATAATTTCATCAAATTCATCGTCTCTATATGCTGGAGCATAAATATGTACTTCTTTGCCCATTTCTTCATATCCAAGTCTAGCTTCATGTAAAGAGCTTGAAGTAACTCCTTTTAGATACTTTCCTATTAAAGGAAAAGTTGAAAACATTGAAAATGCCTTTGTTGCAAGAAGAATATTACATCCTGTACTATCTTGAACATATTTTAAAACGTCTAAATTTTCTGTAAGAAGTCTTTCATCTACCACATAACATGGAGATGGTAATTTATTTATATCGATATCTTTCATTAGATCACCAACCCTTTTTTCAGTTATAATTTATAAATGACAAGTGATAAACTATAGGTTATACTTATGCTTCGAAATACATCACATACCAGAAAGAAATGGTACTCTTTTGTGCAGAGTGCATTTAGAATATGGCTGTAGGTATTTCTTCAGTAAAAGTTGTTCCATTCTTGCTTGTCAAAATTTTATATTTGGAGCAAGCAAGAATGGGTACAACTTTTACTGTTAGAAATCCACAGCTATATTCTATAGCAATCGAAACAACAGAGTACCATTTCTTTCGGCCGTTTATCACATAATAACTCTAGTTCTCAGTTACCTGTAGTTTACTTAACTAAAGTTGGAGAGAAATCTTCTTTCCATGGTAATCCCCATTTATTTAATTCTTCCATAAATGGATCTGGATCAAATTCTTCTACATTATATACTCCAGGTTTCTTCCATAACCCTTTCATTACTAAGCTTGCACCAATCATAGCTGGAACTCCTGTAGTATATGAAATTGCTTGTGAACCAACTTCTTTATAACATTCTTCATGATCACATACATTATAAACATAATAAGTTTTATCTTTTCCATCTTTTTTACCTTGGAAAATACATCCTATGTTAGTCTTACCTTTTGTTCTTGGTCCAAGTGATGCTGGATCTGGTAAGATTGCTTTTAAAAATTGTAACGGAACTATTTGCTTTCCTTCATATTCAATTGGTTCAATAGAAGTCATACCAACATTTTCAAGTACATTTAAATGTGTTATATATTTTTGTGAGAATGTCATCCAGAATCTAATTCTTTTAATTCCTTTAATGTTTAAACCTAAAGATTCTAATTCTTCATGGTGAAGCAAATACATATCTTTTGGTCCTATTTCTGGAAAATCATAAACTTTCTTTATTTCAAGAGGTTCTGTTTCTATCCATTTTCCTTCTTCCCAATAGCTTCCTGGAGCTGTAATTTCACGAATGTTTATTTCTGGGTTAAAGTTTGTTGCAAAATGATATCCATGATCACCTGCATTAGCATCTAAGATATCAATATAATTTATTTCATCAAAATAATGTTTTTGAGCATAAGCACTAAATACTCCTGTAACACCTGGATCAAAACCAGTACCAAGTAATGCAGTTATTCCTGCTTTCTCAAATCTTTCTCTATATTCCCATTGCCACTTATATTCAAATTTAGCTGTATCAAGTGGTTCATAGTTAGCTGTATCAACATAATCAGTCTTTGTTTCTAAACAAGCATCCATGATTGTTAAATCTTGATAAGGAAGTGCAAGATTTATTACAACTTGTGGTTTGAATTTATTAATAAGTTCTACTAATTCTGGTACATTATCGGCATCTACCTTAGCTGTTTGTATTTTAGTCTTAGTCTTACCTTCTAGTGAAGCTTTTATAGCATCACATTTTGATAAAGTTCTACTAGCAATACAAATTTCTTCAAATACCTCTGAGTTTTGGCAACATTTATGAATAGCAACGCCAGCAACACCGCCAGCTCCAATAATTAACGCTTTTCCCATTCTTATTCCTCCAATTTCTTTATAATCTATTTCAATGTACATATATAATTGACAATTAAGGTACAAACTCCTTTGGCTTTTAAAATAAATATATTTAAAAAATCCCAAAGGGACTTTTATCCTTAATTGTACATTTTCAATTTTTAATTTTCAATTGTTATTCTGTAAGTCCACTTAACATTTCTTTAACATAGTTAGGTAATGCAAAGCATCCTACATGAAGATCTGTATTATAGTATTTTGTTTTTATTCCCAATTCATTCCAAGCCTTTGCATCCAAGTCCTTAATAGGATGATATTTTTTTGAAGCAAATCCAAATAACCAATGTCCTGATGGGTAAGTTGGAATATGTGCTTGGTACACTTTAATAATTGGAAAAAATCCTGTTACTTTTTCATGAGCCTCTTTCATTGCTACTGCATCATTATCATAATATGGACTTTCATGCTGATTAACCAAAATTCCATCTTCCTTTAATGCTTTATAACAATTTCCATAAAACTCCTTAGTAAATAATCCTTCTCCTGGTCCAAAAGGATCTGTTGAATCTACTATAATTAAATCATATTCATTTTCTTTAGTTCTAACAAATTTTAACCCATCTTCAAAGAATAGATTAACTCTTGGTTCATCAAGCTTACATGCAGTTTGTGGAAAATATTCTCTACATACATCAACAACTCTTTTATCGATTTCAACCATATCAATTTTCTCAATTGTCTTATATCTTGTAAGTTCCCTTACTGTTCCACCATCTCCAGCACCTATAACTAGAACTTTTTTAATATTAGGATTAGTAGCCATTGGTACATGAACTATCATATCATGATAAATAAACTCATCTTTTTCTGTTATCATCATTAATCCATCTAACGTAAAAAATTTCCCAAATTCCTTTGCTTCTAAAATATCTATTCTCTGAAATTCAGTTTGTTCAGTATGTATTTGATTTTCAACCATAATTGAAAATCTAACATTGTCTGTATGTTGTTCTGTATACCATAACTCCATATTTACCCCACCTTTCCAATTAACAATTAAGGTTCAAATCCCTACGAGATTTGTAAAATATATATTTTCCCAGAAACCCTGTAAGGGTTTCTTCCTTAATTGTTAATTGTTCTTTGTTAATTGTTAATTGATTTACTAACTATATTAATATTTTCAATTTTAATATCTTCTGTGCCCGTTAAAAAACAGCCTTTTTCTTTTGCATAATTTATGTAATCTAAAATTTCTTTAGTAATTCTTTCTCCTGGCGCAAGAATTGGTATTCCTGGTGGATAACACATTACAAATTCAGCACATATTTTTTGATCACTTTCATTCATAGGTACAGAAATCTTTGAAGAGTAAAACGCATCTTGAGGAGTAAGTACTACTTCTGGATTTATATATTCATGATCAAACATTCCTGATTTATCTTTTGAATATAATCTTTTGATTTCTGATAATGACGATATTAATCTCTCTATTGCTAGACTCTTATCTCCAACAGAAATAATTGCTAAAATATTAGCTATATCACCAAACTCAATTTGTATACCATATTCATCTCTTAAAATATCATATACTTCAATTCCAGCAAGTCCTATTCCTCTAGTAAAAACAGATAGCTTTGTTCTATCAAAATCATAAATGGTATCCCCATCAATTAATTCTTCTGAAAAAGCGTAATATCCACCTATTTTGTTTATTTCTTGCCTTGCATATTCTGCAAAATCTATAACCTTTTTGAAAATTTCTGTGCCATTAAGCACTAGATCTCTTCTTGCTAAATCAAGTGAAGACATTAATAGATACGAACCACTTGTTGTTTGTGTTAAATTAATTACTTGACGAACATATCCAACACTTAAATCACAATTTAGTAATAAAAATGAACTTTGAGTTAAAGAACCACCAGTTTTATGCATGCTGATTGCTGCCATGTCAGCTCCTGCTTCCATTGCAGACATTGGCATATTCTCACCAAAATAAAAATGAGTTCCATGAGCTTCATCTACTAAAACATACATTCCATGCT
>Ga0224516_1000182_pt1 | contig 15718 bp, 13 predicted proteins | sample IRFST0metaG_FD_179884 | JGI IMG/M metagenome (GOLD analysis project Ga0224516, IMG submission 179884) | Peat soil microbial communities from Stordalen Mire, Sweden - IR.F.S.T0 | ecosystem: Environmental > Terrestrial > Soil > Wetlands > Peat | place: Sweden: Norrbotten County, Stordalen Mire... | reverse complement strand
ATAAAGCTTTATGAAAAGGGAGATTTTTATATAGAAGATAGTAAGAGTGAAAAATTTGATATAGTTGAAACTACTAGAATTGGTATTGACTATTCAGAGGAAGCTATAAATTTTCCTTGGAGATTTTACATAAAAGATAATAAATACATTTCTAAGAAATAGAGATTATTTTAGATTAAATAAAAATTAGAAAATAAGATATGATTTATAAATCATATCTTATACTTGTTATAGTTATTGAAATTTCATCTATTAAATTAATTTCTTTACCAATGGTATCAATTTTAGGACTCTTAAGTATTTTTACAATTGGTCTTAGTGGGAAGTTTGGTAAAGTTTCCTGTACAACAGCGATATACCCATTGCTAAGATTTACAATAGTCCCTTGAGAAAATGGAATTACTATTTTACAGAAAGTATTAACTATATCATAATCAAACATTTTACCTGCGTTAGACATTAGATATTCTAAAACATCACTTGGAAACATTGCTTTTTTATTTGGCCTACCTGAGGACAAAACATCATATTCATTAGCAATACTTACAATTTTACTTAAAGTATTTATTTCATCATTAACTAATCCGTTAGGATAACCTAATCCATCAGGTCTTTCGTGATGTTGCAGAGCTATTATTTTACTATTAGCACTTAAAGTATAAGAATCTGATAGATACTTATATCCCAAGTTTGAATGCTTTTGTAGTATTGAAGTTTCATCTGATGTTAGTTCTTCATTTTTCATAAGAATATCTTTAGAAATAAATGATTTTCCAACATCATGAAGTAAGGAACCAATACAAAGATAATGTAATTGCCTTTTTGGCAATTTTAAGGCTATGCCAAGTGTAAGGGATATTACAGCAACATTTACAGAATGAGAATAAACATAATTATCCATGCTTCTAATATCTACTAATGAAAGTAATACATTTTTATTGTTTAATACATTTTCAATTAGATTCTCTGCCATATTTTCAATATTGTTAAAATACACAGATTCTTTTTTTGAAAATTTATCTGCAACTGTAAGTCTATTTATATTAGAGAAAGCTTCTTTTATTGTTAAAATTGCCTTTTGTCTAAGTTCAGGCTTAATAATATCATCGATTTCTTCAGAAGAATATTCATCAATTATGTATATTGATAAAATATTTAGGTTTTTTATTTTAGAAATAATTCCTTTGCTTAGAATTACACCTGATCTTACCAAGACTCTACCATCAAGATCATATAATGTTTTACCGATAATAGCATTTGGCTTTACACATTCAATTGGAACTAATCTCATAGTCATCTTCTCCTCAAATGTTGGTTTAAAATGGTACAATTTATAACACAATTCGTAGTTAATATAATTAACCATATTATATACTAGTAGTATATCAGTAAAATAGGTTTATTTATAGTATTATAGGAAAAAATATATTATTATGTATACATTAAATTGTAAAAATATAAATTAAGTGTTAGAAAATGTCTAATAATTATATTATTAGACAGAATAAATTATAACTTTTTTTACAATCATTAATGATAATTTTATTACTTGGTATTTAAATTGTGATATAATATTATAGATTACAAGTAAATTATCAAAAGGGGGCTTTTTTTAATGACAAGAGTGTATAATTTTTCAGCAGGACCAGCTGTATTACCAGAAGAGGTGCTTAGAGAAGCAGCGGAAGAAATGTTAGATTACAAAGGTACTGGTATGTCAGTTATGGAAATGAGTCATCGTTCGAAGGCATTCGAAGGAATTATTGGGGATGCTGAAAAAACATTAAGAGAATTGATGAATATTCCAGACAATTACAAGGTGTTATTCCTTCAAGGTGGGGCGTCACAACAATTTGCAATGATTCCAATGAATTTAATGAAAAACAAAGTAGTAGATCATATTATTACAGGGCAATGGGCAAAAAAAGCAGCATCAGAAGCAAAAATATTTGGAAAAGTTAATATTTTAGCTTCTTCAGAAGACAAGACTTTTTCATATATTCCAGATTTAAAAGATATAAAGATTTCTGACGATGCAGATTATGTTTATATTTGCCACAACAATACAATATATGGAACTACTTACAAGGAATTACCAGAAGTGGGAGATAAGATTTTAGTAGCTGATATGTCATCAGATTTCTTATCTGAGCCAGTAGATGTAACTAAGTTTGGATTAATCTTTGCAGGAGTTCAAAAAAATGCAGGTCCAGCAGGAGTTGTAGTAGTAATAATTCGTGAAGATTTAATTACAGATGAAGTATTACCGGGTACTCCAACTATGTTAAAATATAAAATTCATGCAGATAATGATTCATTATATAATACACCACCAGCATATGGAATATACATATGTGGAAAAGTATTTGATTGGGTTAAAAACAAGGGCGGATTAGAAGCAATGAAGAAAATTAATGAAGAAAAGGCTTCTATACTATATAACTACCTTGATTCAAGTGGCATGTTCAAAGGAACAGTTGTAAAGAAGGATCGTTCTTTAATGAATGTTCCATTTGTAACTGGTTCAGATGAATTAGATGCTAAGTTTGTAAAAGAAGCTAAAGTAGCTGGATTTGAAAATATAAAAGGGCACAGATCTGTTGGCGGTATGAGAGCGAGTATATACAATGCTATGCCAACTAAAGGGGTGCAAGCTTTAGTAGACTTTATGAAGAAATTTGAAGAAGAAAACAAATAAAAAATGATTTTAATCAAATAATATTATATTATATAAGGATAGAAAGTATTAAAACTTTCTATCCTTATTTTTATTAAAAGTGTACAATAAGATAAAGGGTATAAAGGAGTGAATCACATATGCATATAGAAAAGATTAAAGAACTTAAAAATTCTAAAGATAGCAATTATTTTGATTTTATATATAAATTTAATTATCATTCAAATAAAATAGATGGTAGTAAAGTTTCATTAGAAGATGTGGTCAATCTTATGGAATACCAAGAAGCTCAAAGTGAATATAAGCTAGAAGATATTTTACAAACAAAAAATTCATTTGAATTATTTAACTTTATAGTAAATACGCTAGGACAATCAATTACAAAATTATCATTATTAGAATTTCATAGTATATTAAAGAAAAATGCGATTACTGATAAAAAAGTATTTAAGGGATCCTTTAAAAAGACTCCTAAAGTTTCTGGAGTAGTTGTAAAAATTGCAGGGAATTATGAAGTAGAATCAAAGCTAGATGAATTAATTAAATGGTGGGATGGGTTAGAAAAGAAAGCATTAATAAATATAGCAGAATTTCATTTGAGATTTGAAAACATACAACCGTTTAAAGATGGGAGTGGCAGAATAGGTAGGCTAATAATATTAAAGCAATGTATAGAAGCTGATATAAATCCTATATTAATTAATTCAAATAATGCATTAGAATATAAAAGAGTACTCACAAAATGTAATGTAAAAGATTTATATGAATTCTTTTGTGATTGTGAGCAGTATGAACTGTAGATTCAAAGTAGTTATGGAGATTTTTCAGTCTCTAGTAAAACTTGAAGAGTGTTTTTGTAGTTAAATAGAAATAATAGCTGATATTTATACTCACGTAATAAATATCAGCTGTGTAGAAAATTCACAATTTATTTTTTTATATTTGAAGCATAAGCGATTCCGAGGCTAAATATTTCTAGAATTCTGATGTTCCTGGAGTTCTAGGGAATGGTATTACATCTCTGATGTTTGTCATGCCTGTTATGTACATGATTAATCTTTCAAATCCTAAACCAAAACCTGCGTGTTTAGTTTCTCCATATTTTCTTAGTTCTAAGTACCACCAATAGTCTTCTTCATTTAAGCCTAATTCAGCCATTCTATTTTTTAAGACATCTAGTCTTTCTTCTCTTTGGCTACCACCTATTATTTCTCCAATGCCTGGTACTAAAAGGTCTGTAGCCGCAACTGTTTTGTTATCATCGTTCATTCTCATATAGAAGGCTTTGATGTCTTTAGGATAATCTGTTACAAAAAGAGGTTTTTTAAAGTGTTCTTCAGTAAGATATCTTTCATGTTCCGTTTGTAAATCAATACCCCAAGCTACATCATAGTCAAATTTTTTATCACATTTTTGTAAGATGTCAACAGCTTCTGTATAAGTAACTTTAGCAAAGTCTGATGAAACTACATGATTTAATCTTTCTAATAATCCCTTATCGACAAATTGATTAAAGAAATCCATTTCTTCTGGACATTCATCCATAACATATTGAATAACATACTTAAGCATGCTTTCTGCAAGTTCCATATCATCTTGCAAATCTGCAAAAGCAATTTCAGGTTCAATCATCCAAAATTCAGCTGCATGTCTTGTAGTATTAGAATTTTCAGCTCTGAAAGTTGGTCCAAAGGTATATATGTTTCTAAAAGCTAAGGCAAAACATTCACCATTTAATTGTCCAGAAACAGTAAGGTTAGTTTCTTTACCAAAGAAATCTTTGCTATAATCTATGCTACCATCTTTATTTAATTCAGGAGCTTTAGGATCTAGTGTTGTTATTCTAAACATTTCTCCAGCACCTTCACAGTCACTACCGGTAATTATAGGAGTGTGTGTATATACGAAGTTTTGTTCTTGGAAGAACTTATGGATAGCAAAGGCAGCAACAGAACGAACTCTAAAAGTTGCTGAAAATGCATTGCTTCTAGGTCTTAAATGAGCTATTGATCTTAAATACTCAAAAGTATGTCTTTTCTTTTGAAGAGGGTAGTCAGAGTTAGACATTCCTTCAATAACAACTTTATTTGCTTGAATTTCAAAAGGTTGTTTTGCATCAGGTGTAGCAACCAATGTACCTACAACTGAAATTGAAGAATTGATAGGTAATTTAGATATGTCTTTAAAATTACCTAACTGATCATCAAAAACTACTTGAACATTCTTAAAGAAAGAACCATCATTAACTTCTATAAAGCCAAAAGCATTAGATGCTCTTAAGGTTCTTATCCAACCTGAAATTGTGATTTCCTTTGATAAGAAATCATCTGTATGTCTATAAAGACTTCTAATTAAAATTGATTTTGCCATATTGAAAGACCTCCATTTTTAAAATTGATATTTTTATCAAGACACAAAATTTAATATCGATGAAATAAATTCTCATCGATATTATATAATCCACTACGTTTAATTATAAATAGATTTTACAATATTTTATTTATGAATGCAACTTAGTGGGGGAGTGAAAATAATTGTTATAACGAGCTTGTCTATCGTCTATTCAAGTCCATCTTCAATGCTTTGTATTAATTCTATTGGAAATTTTAACAGAGTCATATCTTTAACTATTCTTTTAAATGGATAAGGAATTTCCTTTATCTGAACTTTCATCCCATCTTCTTTGTTAATATTTAAAATGCAATAAGTTATGTTTGGACGGCCAATCTTAGGCTTACCAACACTACCGGAATTTATGTATACTTTATTACCAAACTCTTTTATTCCAGGAATATGAGTATGTGCACAAATTAAAACATCCTCATCAATAGAATTGATAGCATCAATAGTATTATCTCCATCCTTTAGAAGATATTCATTGATTTTAGTTGGACTTCCATGAACAAACAATAAATTTTTATTTGCAATATTCAAAGTTAATGTTGAAGGTAAATTTTCAAGGAAAATTCTATTTTCTTCTCTTAATTCATTAACAGTCCAAGGAAGAGAGAAACTGTTAATACGAGTTTCTCTTATATAAGAATATTCATTGTCAACAACGGAATTATCATAATTACCTTTTATGCAAAGAATATGTCTTCTTTTAATCATTGAAATTACTTCATTAGGATGGGGACCATAGCCAACTAAATCTCCCAAGCAAATGATTGTATCAACTTTTTCATCATCAATATCTTCTAAAAGATGAATAAGAGCATAAACATTAGCATGAATATCTGATATTACTGCTATTTTCATAAGTATTCCTCCTAGGTTAAGCTTCTAAATATTTTTCTCCAACGATAACTACATCACCAGCACCTACTGTTAGTAGTAAATCACCAGAAGTTAGTTTTGATTTAACATAAGTTAAGGCCTCATCATGTGAATGAACATTAATACAATTTACACCTTTACCTCTTATAGCATCTCCAAGTTGATCAGAAGATACAAGGCCAGTATTATTTTCACGAGCAGCATAGATATCCATTAATATAAGCTCGTCAGCATCATTAAAACATTCTGTAAATTCATCAAATAAGGATTTTGTTCTAGTATAAGTATGTGGCTGGAAGATACAATAAATTTTATTATGGTTAATTTGTTTTGCAGTACTTAAAGTAGCTTTAATTTCTGTAGGATGATGAGCATAATCGTCTATTACAGTAACTCCATTTAATTCACCCTTATACTCAAATCTCTTATGCGCACTCTTACATTTTGATAAGCCGTCAATTATACTATCACTAGAAATATTAAGTATAAGAGAAACACAGATTGAAGCAAGAGCATTTAATATATTATGTCTGCCTGGCACATTTAAAGTAAGTGTAAATAAATTTTTATTGTTTTTATATACATCAAAAGTAGCACAACCATTTGTATTAAAGATTATATTTTTTGCAGTTACATCTGAAGTTTCATCAAAACCATAGCTTAAAGTATTACAATTTACTTTTGATAAAATTTCTTTAACTCTGAAATCATCAGAATATCCAACAAGATATCCGTCACTCGGAATAAGTTTAGAGAATTCCAAGAAAGTATCAGCAATTTCATCTATATCTTTATAACAATCTAAGTGATCTGCATCAATGTTTAATATTACTCCCACATAAGGAAAGAACTTTAAAAATGAACGCTTATATTCACATGCTTCAGTTAAGAAATATTCACTATTACCTATTCTAAAGTTTCCATCAATTATATCTAGTTCTCCTCCTATCAGAATAGTTGGATCTAATTCGCCAGCAAGTGTAACATGAGAAAGCATAGAGGTGCATGTAGTTTTTCCATGAGTACCTGTGACAGCTACATTATATTTATGACCTTTCATAATTTCACCTAAGAATTCGGCTCTGTCCATTATTGCAATGTTCTTGTCTTGAGCTTCTAAAAGCTCGGGATTATCAGAGGATATTGCAGCAGTATAGACAACTAAATCTACATCTTTTATATTTTCTCTGTTATGACCTATGTAAATTTCAGCACCTGAAGTTCTTAATTTCTCAACAATTGGAGAACTTTTAAAATCTGAACCAGTTACTTTAAATCCACTATTTAGCAATACAGCAGCAAGTCCGCTCATACTGATTCCACCAATACCTATGAAATGAATTTTCTTATCTTTATCATTTATAAAATCGAAAGACAAATGATCAACTCCTTTTTATTAATAAAACTAAAACCTAATTATATATATTTTTCATTTAAATTAAAATCTTTAGTTTAATACTTTAACTATAATTATATACATTTTTTTAAAAATGAACCATAGAAAAAACTAAATACATATTATTTTATGCAGATTTATCAGATTTGTGAACATATTACAAAAATATACAGAGGCATTTCTAAGGAAAAACATTGATATTAACTTAAATTTAGAATAAAATATGAATATTAAAGCGATTTAATATAAATAAAATTCGTGTAGGTGATTGAATGGAGAAATTTACGAGAAATAGAAGGGTAGTTGCTATAACAAAAATATTAATAGAGAATCCAAACAAGATACTTGGGTTGAATAGATTTTCAGAATTACTAAATGCAGCAAAGTCAACTATAAGTGAAGATATAGTTGTTGTTCGTGAAGTTTTAGAAATGCTCGAAATGGGTAAAATTGAAACAATTGCTGGAGTGGCTGGTGGTATAAAATATATTCCACAAAGTGGTGAAGAAGAAAAGAAAGCTTTTGCATTGGAAATATGTAAGCAATTAAGCGATGATGGTAGAGTTATCCCAGGAAATATAATATATATGACTGACTTAATGTACAACCCTAAAATAATTAGTAAAGCTGGGGTTATGCTTTCATCATGTTTTAGAGGTAAAGATATTGACTATGTAATAACTGTTGAGACTAAAGGTATTCCCCTAGCTTATGAAGTAGCTAGAAATTTAGGAGTGCAATTGGTTATTGCAAGAAGAGATAATCAGGCAACAGAGGGACCAACAGTAACTATAAATTATGTTTCAGGAAGCAATGGAAGATTACAACAAATGGCCTTATCAAAAAAATCAATGAAACCAGCTAGTAAATGTATATTTATTGATGATTTTATGAAGGGTGGAGGAACTGCTGTTGGAATTAAAGATCTACTGAAGGAATTTGATAGTGAGCTTGTGGGAATCGGAGTATTAGTGGATAATAAGCAAATTGAAAAGAAGTTAGTTGATGAATATGTTTCTATTGTGGAATTGAAGGAAGTAGATAAGTCTGCAATTGTAGGAATACAGCCATCAAAGATGTTTTCATAGATAGAAATTTAAGAGCATTTTCTCCTATTTTTAAGTTATATAAACTATGGGATTGTTAAAAATATAAAGCAGTACAATCTTCTAGAATTTAGTATTTTATGTGAATATGCACAAAAAAATAAATTTTATAGGGATTTATCAAATATAAAAAAGGAATTTAGAAATTTGTGGAGAAATTATATAAATATTAAATATTTTTTAGCAACTGGGAGGGGTGGAGTAAAATGCAAATTACAGACGTTAGAATTAGAAAGATTACATCAGAAGGTAAAATGAAAGGAATAGTTTCTGTTACATTTGATAATGAATTTGTAATTCATGATATTAAAGTCATTGAAGGACAAATGGGTTTATTTATTGCTATGCCTAGTAGAAAAACTCCGGATGGAGAATTTAAGGATATAGCTCACCCAATTAATACAGAAGCAAGAGAAAAAATTCAAACTGCAATTTTAGAAGCTTATGAAAAAGCTATTTCAGAAGAAGTTAAAACTATTTCCGAAGAAGTTGTAGAAGGGTAATGAGATTAAGGAATGAGAGGGAGTTTTAATAACTTCCTCTTATTTCGTGAAAGTAAAATCTGAAGGTATATTAAAGGATTACATGGGTTGAAATAAAGATAGCTTTCCAATATAATAAAATTAGTATCAAGGTTTAACATGCAATTAATATAATCAATGGTGTTAACATAAATTAATAAATGAGGTGTTATATATAATGTATAAATGTGCACTAGTTTTAGCAGCTGGTCAAGGTAAAAGAATAAAATCAGATTTACCGAAGGTATTACATAAAGTATGTGGTAAAGAGATGTTAAAACATGTTATAGAATCAATAAGAAAATCAGAAATTGAAGATATAGATGTAATTATAGGTAGGGGTGCTGAGCTTGTAAAGGAAAGAACATTAGATAAAAATGTATCTTATTCACTACAAGCTGAACAATTAGGAACTGGGCATGCTGTTAAATGTGCTCAAGAATTTTTAAGTGATAAAAAAGGCGTAGTTGCGATTTTTTCAGGCGATACTCCTTTAATAAAACAATCTACTATAGAAAGATTAGTTAGTGATCATATTGAAAATAGTAATGCAGCTACTATTTTAACTGCAATTGTTAATGATCCAACAGGCTATGGAAGAATCGTAAGAGACAGTACTCAAGTATCAAAGATTGTTGAACACAAAGACTGTAATGAAGAAGAACTTAAAATTACTGAAATGAATTCTGGAATTTATTGCTTTGATATTGAATTATTGGTAGATGCTTTGGGCAAATTAAAGAATAATAATGAGCAAGGTGAATATTATCTTACAGATGTTATAGAAATATTGAAGTCAAAAAACAAGAAAATAGGTGCAGTGATAACGGCATATGAAGAAACTATTGGAGTAAATTCAAGAGCTCAATTAGCTGAGGCAGAAGAAATACTTAGAAATAGAATAAACCTTAAACACATGGAAAATGGTGTTACATTAATTGATCCGAAAACAACATATATAGGAATTGATGTTGAAATAGGAAAAGATACAATAATATATCCTAATAATATTTTAGAAGGTAATACAAAAATAGGTGAGAATTGTTTACTTTATCAAAATTCAAGGATTGCAGATAGTATTATTGGAGATGAGGTAGATATACAATCTTCAGTTATATTAAGTAGTAGTATTGGTGATAATACAACAGTTGGACCATTTGCATATATTAGACCAGAAACGATAATAGGTAAACATGCTAGAATAGGAGATTTTGTAGAAATAAAGAAATCAACTATCGGTGATGGAACTAAGGTATCTCATTTAACTTATATAGGAGATGCTGAAGTTGGCGCGGAATGTAATTTTGGCTGTGGTACAGTAGTTGTAAATTACGATGGCAAAAATAAATATAAGACTATTATTGGAGATCATAGCTTTATAGGCTGTAATACTAATTTAGTATCACCTGTTACAATTCATGATAATACATATATTGCAGCTGGGTCTACTATTACATCAGAAGTAAATGAGGGTGATCTTGCAGTTGCAAGGGCTAAACAAAGAAATATTAGTGGATGGGTAGAGAAAAAAGGATTAAAAAAATAATGTTATATTTGTAAATTAGCGAAAAATTTTAAGGGGGGTCTTCTTAAATATGATAACGCATGGAAGAAACATAAAAGTATTCACTGGAAATTCACACCCACAATTAGCAAATGATGTGGCAGATATATTAGGAGTTCCATTAGGAAAATCTAAGGTTTCAACTTTTAGTGATGGCGAAATATCTGTTGATATTAATGAAACTGTTAGGGGAAATGATGTATTCATAGTACAATCCACTTCTTCACCTGTTAATAATAATCTTATGGAATTATTGATAATGATTGATGCATTTAAAAGAGCATCAGCAGGTAGAATTACAGCAGTTATCCCATACTATGGATATGCAAGGCAAGACCGAAAGGTTAAATCGCGAGATCCAATAACTGCGAAACTAGTTGCAGATTTATTAACTGCAGCAGGAGCACACAGAATTTTAACTATGGATTTACATGCAGCTCAAATTCAAGGATACTTTAATATTCCAGTTGATCATTTACTTGGTGCACCAATACTTGCGCAGCACTTTATATCGAAAGGATTAATGGACCGAGATGATGTTGTTGTTGTTTCGCCAGACTTAGGGAGTGTGACTAGAGCAAGAAAGTTTGCAGATAATTTACATGCACCAATAGCTATTATAGACAAAAGAAGACCCAAGGCAAATGTATCAGAAATAATGAATATCATAGGGGATATTGATGGAAAGATATGTATATTAATTGATGATATGATAGATACTGCTGGAACTATTGCAAATGCAGCAAATGCACTTAAAAAATTAGGCGCTAAAAATGTTTATGCTTGTTGCACTCATGGAGTATTATCAGGTCCAGCAATGGAGAGAATTAATTATTCAGAAATTGAAGAATTAGTAATGTTAAATACAATTCCATTAAGAGAAAACTTAGAGACTAACAAAATTAGATCAATTTCAGTTGCCCCATTATTTGCAGAAGCAATAAAGAGAATTTATGATGATCAACCAATAAGCAAATTATTTGAATATGAACAATAATAAAGTCTATTTTACATAATGTAATTAAAATATTGAAAAGGAAAGACAGAATATATATTTGTTCTAGAAACCCAAAACATGGAACAAATATATATTCTATTTTTTGATTGCTATAAAAAATAATATATTTATGCTATATTAGATTATAAGTTATATAGGACTATTTAAGGAGGGGAAATGTTGGAGACAGGTACAATTAAAGTTTTGATTGTAGATGATGATGAAAATATTAGTGAAGTAATAGATATGTATTTAAAAAGTTCTGGATATAGTACAAAGATAGCTTTAAATGGTAAAGAGGCACAAAAATTATATTTAGAATATTGTCCAGATATAGTTTTGCTTGATGTAATGATACCTTATATAGATGGAATTGATGTTTTAAAGTGGATAAGAAAACAAAAAGAAACACCTGTTATTATGATTACAGCAAAGGGAGATACTTTTGACAAGGTTTTAGCATTAGAGCTTGGTGCAGATGATTATATAGTAAAACCTTTTGAGCCTAAGGAATTGTTAGCTAGAGTTAAAGCTGTACTTAGAAGATACTCTTCAGAAAGTGTTAAAAGCGAAATAATAAAATTAAGTGATTTAGTTATAGATTCAACGTCTTATAAAGTAATGTTTAATGAAGAAGAAATAAAAATGCCACCAAAGGAATTTGAGTTATTATATTATCTAGCAAATAATAAAAACAAAGTTTTTACAAGAGAACAATTGCTTTGTGAAGTTTGGGGATATGAATATCCAGGAGATTCTAGGACTGTGGATGTACATATTAAGAGACTAAGAGAAAAATTAAGTGATGGAAAGCAATGGAAGATTGAAACGGTATGGGGTGTTGGTTATAAATTTGAGGTGAATTAAATGAGACGTGTAAGCTTACTTCAAAAATTAATAATGACATTTATAATAATACTAACAATTGTTTTAGTATTATTAGCATGGATGTTATCTATATGGTTTAAATTCACTTATTTTGATGAGAAAAGGACTCAATTTAAACAAGATGGAGAATATATATCTAATATTATTAAAAGTTATAATGTTGAAAAGGACGATATGGAATTTGATAAGTTGCAAGCTATAGTAGATATGTCAAGCGTTGGAGCTAATGCGGATATTATTGTTTCAGATAAATTTAATTATATATATTTATATTCTAAAATTGAAGATAATAAAAGTATAGAAGGAAAGCCTTATATTTCAGAAAAAAATATGAATATATTAATAAGTGGGAAACCTGTAGAATATATTAATGAGCATTATATATATATATATCCAGTAATATATAATGATGAATTTGAAGGATATGTCATAATGACAACGCCTTTATCGATAATAAGTAAACAGTTATATAGAATTTATCTTATTGTATGGATATCAGCATTAGTTGCAATGATATTTGCATCAGCAGTTCTATCTTTAGTTTCAAAGAAAATATTAATTAATCCTTTAGCTCAAATAAACAATGTAGCAAAAAGATTTGCTAACGGAGAAGTTAATAGAAGAGTTTGTATAGAATCAAAAGATGAAATTGGTGAACTTGCTAATTCTTTTAATATAATGGCTGAGTCTTTGGAAAAAGTTGAAAATAATAGGCGGGATTTTATATCAAATGTTTCTCATGAATTAAGATCTCCAATTACATCTATAAAGGGATTTATTGCAGGAATAATTGATGGGGTGATTCCAAAAGATAAAGAAGAATATTATTTAAATAGGGCTTATAACGAGATAAAAAGACTCACAAGATTAATAAATGACTTATTAGATTTGTCAGCTATTGAAGCTGGTAAGTTGAAATTTGATATGAAAAAGATTAATATAAACGAATTAATTAGATTGTGTGTTATAAATAATGAACAAAATATAAAAGAAAAAGAAATTATATTAAAAGTTGAGCTACAAAATGAAAAATGTTATGTGAAGGCCGATGAAGATAAAACAATGCAAGTTATAACAAATCTATTAGATAATGCTATTAAGTATTGTAGTAATAATGGAGTTATAAGAATTAGCACATATAATAAGGGAACAAAGGTTTTTATACAAATATATAATAATGGTCCTAAAATTGGCGATGAAGAAATAAGGCATATATGGAATAGATTCTATAAATCAGATAAATCAAGAACCAATAAAGTTAGTACAGGGCTTGGATTACCTATAGTACGTATGATACTGATGCAACAAGGCGAAGAAGTATGGGTTAAAAATAATATTGATATAGGAGTAACATTTACATTTTCACTTACTAAATATAGAAATAATAGAAATAAACTAATTCTTTAAGGAGGAAAGTAATATGTTTTTAATAGTAGGTCTTGGAAATCCAGGAAAAGAGTATGAGGATACAAGACATAATATTGGATTTAAGGTTGTTGATAATATTGCCAAAGAGTATAATATTGAAATAAACAGGCAAAAATTTAAAGGTACATATGGAGAAGGATTTATTGATGGAGAAAAGGTTATGCTTTTAAAACCAACCACTTATATGAATTTAAGTGGGGAAAGTGTAAGAGAAGTGGTAGACTTTTATAATCTAGATAATGATGATATCTTAGTTATATATGATGATATTAGTTTAGAAGTAGGAACATTAAGAATAAGAGAAAAGGGAAGCGCAGGTGGGCATAATGGCATAAAGAGCATTATAGCACATCTTAATACGGATGTTTTTTCAAGAATAAAAGTAGGCGTAGGACAACCTGCTGAAAATTTGGTTAAATATGTATTGGGGAAATTTTCGAAGGAAGAAATGGTTGTACTAAGTGATGTCATAGGTGCAGTAACAAAGGCAACAAGAGAAGTAATAAAAAGTGATGTTAAAACAGCCATGAATCAGTTTAATGGATTTAAGGTGAATAAAAAAAATTAAGGAAGGGGCATATGGGATGAGATTGAAAGGGTTATTAGAGCCCTTGGAAAGTAGTGCAGAATTTCAACGTATCATAAAAGGTATTACGAATAAAGAATGTCCAATTGGTATATATGGTGCATCTGAATCGGGTAGAGGATATATTGTTGATGGAATTTTTGAGAATGTTGATAAATCCATGATAATTGTAACTCAAAGTGATATGGAAGCAAAAAATCTTTATGAAGATTTGATATTGTATACGAATGAAGTGTACTATTTTCCAGTAAAGGAAATGGTTTTCTATAGTATTGATGCTATTTCTGGGGATTTAAGGTGGGAAAGATTAAAGGTAATAAATGAAGTATTAAATAAAAAAAAGAAGATAGTAGTAACATCGGTAGATGCCTTTGCAGCTAAGTATACTCCACACAAATTATTTTCTGAATATAGTATGAAGTTAAAAGAAGGTAGTGAAGTTAACCTTAAGGAAGTATCCAAAACATTAATTCAATCTGGTTATGAAAGAGTAGAAATGGTAGAAGGTAAGGGTCAATTTTCATTAAGAGGTGGAATATTAGATGTATTCCCAACGTGTTCAACTTATGCATATAGAGTTGAACTTTTTGGTGATGAAATAGAATCTATTAGAACTTTCAATACAGAGTCACAACGAAGTATTGAAAAAGTGAAAAAAGTAGATATTTTTCCTGCAAAAGAAATAATAATAGCTGAAGAAACTATAAAGCTCGGAAGTGATAAGCTTAGAGCGGAGTTTGATAAGATTGCTTCAACTGATAAAGACCATGAGAGAATAGAAAAACTAAGAAAAATATTAAACAAAAATCTAGAATCATTAGAGGAAACTTCATCTTTTGAAACTATTGATAGCTATTTACCATATTTTATGAAGGAGACAGAAAGTCTTTTTGATTATTTTAAAGATTACTTTTTCATAGTAGATAATGTTCAAAGGTGTAAGGGCAAATTAGAATCCACATATTTAGAATTTGAAGAAAACTTCACTGCTTTTTCTCAAAGGGGAGATATATTTCCCGGGCAAGGAAATTTATTAATTAATAAAGAGGAAGTATTAGAATCATTTGAAGATAAAGATATTGCTTTTTTTCAACCTTTAAATAAAGTTGATGAGTGGTTAAAGCCATATTTAGTTGTAGATATATTTCAAGTTACATTAAATAATTATCAAGGTCAATTGGATTTGCTAATTGATGATATATTAAGTAAAAAAAATGCAGGATATAAAACATTAATATTATCTGGAACAAGAGCTAGAGTAGAACGTTTGGTAGGAACA
>Ga0224516_1000179_pt1 | contig 15934 bp, 13 predicted proteins | sample IRFST0metaG_FD_179884 | JGI IMG/M metagenome (GOLD analysis project Ga0224516, IMG submission 179884) | Peat soil microbial communities from Stordalen Mire, Sweden - IR.F.S.T0 | ecosystem: Environmental > Terrestrial > Soil > Wetlands > Peat | place: Sweden: Norrbotten County, Stordalen Mire... | reverse complement strand
ATCAATTGCAACATACATAGGTGCAATTGATGGAGTTCTAAAAGGCATAGTAGCTGTTGCAGATACTGTTAAACCAAGCAGCAAAAATGCAATAGATGCTCTTCATAGAATGGGTATAAAGGTTGCTATGATTACTGGTGATAATAAGAAAACAGCAGATGCCATAGCTGCGCAAGTGGGAATTGATATAGTGCTTGCAGACGTTTTGCCAGAAGATAAAGCTAATGAGGTGAAGAAACTTCAAGGAGAAAATCAGAAAGTGGCTATGGTTGGAGATGGAATCAATGATGCACCAGCACTAGCACAAGCAGATGTTGGAATTGCAATAGGTTCAGGTACTGATGTTGCGATTGAATCTGCAGATATAGTTCTTATGAGAAGTGATTTGATGGATGTTATAACTGCAATTAAATTAAGTAAAGCAACCATTAAAAATATAAAACAAAATTTATTTTGGGCATTTGGATATAACGTACTTGGAATTCCAGTTGCAATGGGTGTTCTTCATATCTTTGGAGGACCATTATTAAATCCAATAATAGCAGCTGCAGCAATGAGCTTAAGCTCAGTTTCAGTACTTACAAATGCACTAAGGTTAAAACAGTTTACAGTTAACAATTAACAATTAACAGTTGAGGAACAAAACCCAAAGGGTTTTGAAAACTTTACAATTTAGAAACTCCGAAGGAGTTTCATCCTTAACTCTTAACTGTTAACTCTTAACTTAATGAAAGGGGGGGAGAGTATGAAAAAGACAATATTAATTGAAGGAATGAGTTGCGAACATTGTGTAGGTCATGTAAAAAATGCATTAGAAGGATTAGATGGTGTAACTTCAGCAGAAGTTAGTCTTGAAAATAACTGTGCAATAGTTGAAACTACAAATAGTAATGAAGAATTGAAAGAAGCCATTGAAGAAGAAGGCTATGACGTAGTTAAGATAGAAGAATAAAAATAAAAGTTAACTTAAGCTTTAACTATACTATTTGAAAATGATAATTTCAAGATAGGATAGTTAAAGCTTTTTATTGATAATATATTTAGTATAGAAGCATAATGTAAGAGTAATAAAATTGTTGGTTAAAATAGAAATAGGGACTAAAGATATTAAAGATTATGTCAAATATTTTCACATATTGGCGATATTATGTATAATAATCTGTTATAATGTAGGTGAGACTTATTGAGGGATGTGGTAATTATATGGTAAAGAATTTAATTGAAACGTTTACAGAAAACTGTACAGGCTGTAATAAATGCATAAGAAATTGCCCAGTTGAAGGTGCAAATTTCGCAATTATGAAAAATGGGAGAAATATAGTAGATATAAACAATGAAAGGTGTATTGGCTGTGGGCAATGTGTAGATGTTTGTGAGCATGAAGCAAGAAATTTTAATGATGATACATTAGAATTATTTGAAGCATTAAAAAGCAATAAAAAATTAACATTGGTAGTAGCTCCAGCAATAAGAGTAAATATCCCTAATTACAAAAAGCTTTTTGGATATTTTAAGTCTATTGGAGTATCAGTAATATATGATGTAAGCTTTGGAGCAGATATAACAACTTGGGCATATATAAAAGCTATAAAGGAAGGTAATTTGAAAACAGTAATTTCTCAACCTTGTCCTGTTGTAGTAAATTATATTGAAAAGTATCAAGATTCATTAATAAAATACTTAGCACCAGTACATAGTCCTGTAATGTGTACAGCTATATATTTAAAAAAGTATAAAAAAATTGCAAATGACATAGTTATGTTATCGCCATGTATTGCTAAAAGTGATGAAGTTCATAATAAGAATACAAACGACTACATTAAGTATAATGTTACATTTAAGAAATTAATGGATTACATAGTTAAAAATAATATAAATTTAAATAATTATGATGAAATTGAATTTGATAATATGGAAACTTCTCTTGGAGACATATATAGTATGCCAGGAGGATTAAAAGAAAATGTACTATCTAGAACAAATAAGCTATCTATAACTCAAGTAGAAGGACAACATGAGTTTATTGAATACATAAAAGATTTTATTGAAAAAGAAATGAAAGATAAGTCTCTACCTAATTTAGTAGACATATTAAATTGTTCTAATGGGTGCAATTTAGGAACAGCTAATTGTAGTAATTTAAATAAATATGATATTCAAAATATATTTTCTGAAATGAAAGAAAAAAAACTTAAAAAGAAAGTAGGATTTAGAAAGTCGCAAGTACAAGCTGTAGATAAATATTTCGATAAGAATCTAATTTTAGACGATTTTAAAAGAAACTATAGCAAGCAAGAAAGACCACATTTAAAAAATCCATCAGAAAAAGATTATGATAAGATATTTAATGAAATGATGAAGGATACTAAAGATGAAAGAGACTTAAATTGTAGTGCTTGTGGATATGATACTTGCTTAAGAATGGCTAAAATGATTTTCAATGATATGAACTCAAAAGAAAATTGTATTTATTATATAAAGAAAAAAGTAGAAATGGAGTATGAGGCACTTAGAGAGGAAAATGGAAAAGTAGAAGAATCTATTATAGAAATACAAAAATTAGCAGAAGATAAAGAAAAAATGTCTAATGATCTAAAAAAGTTTCTTGATAATTTAGTAATAGATATAAATGAAGTGAATAAAGAAAATGAAAGAAGTTCATCTGCAATTAATGATATATCAAAAGATTTAAAAGGTATGGTTGACACATCTGATAATTTGAAATTAAATATTGATAGTATGAATTCAAATGTAGCTAATTTTATAAATTCTTCACAAAATATTATACAAATTTCTGAACAAACAAATTTACTTTCATTAAATGCATCAATAGAAGCTGCTAGAGCAGGAGAGCAAGGAAAAGGATTTGCAGTAGTTGCAAGTGAAGTGCAAAAGCTTGCAGAACAATCAAAAAATGTAGTTCAAGAAACTCAAAAAGAAGAAGATGAAATGGCTAACTGCATATTAAAAATATTAGAATTATCAGATTCCTTAGGATCTAGAGTGGATAAGATAAATAAGGATATAAGTATAATTGCAAAGTCAATTAATGATATATCTGAAAAAAGTAATGATATAGTAAGTCGTTCTAATAAATTAAGAATATAGTTGAGTATGGAACAGGTTGCATTATGTGTTAAAGGAGGGGATTACCCTCCTTTAACTATTTTGATTAAATTAGGGCTTGTGATATTTTATTAAAGGCGTAGTCTAGCGCACTTTCAAGGTTTGCATTATTTTTACCAGCACCTTGAGCTTGGAGTGGGCTTCCACCACCTTTACCATCAATAAGAGATATAGCATCCTTTAAAAGATCATTCATTTTCACTTCTTTAATATCCTTAGAACAAGCAAACAGAAGATTAACTTTATCTTCGGATTTTACCGCCATTAGTGCAATTGTATTTTCATTTTCAACAAGCTTAGAAGTAAGACTAGTTACATATTTTAGATTTTCACCATCAAATATTTCCTTTATAACTTTGATGTTATTTATTTCAGTTGCATTTTCAATAATTTCTTTAACTTGATATTTAGCTAATAAAATATTAAGACTTTTATTCATTTCATTAGCGTCACGAAGATTTTCATTTAAATTCTTTATTCCATTTATAGCTTCATTTTCATTACAGTTTAAATATTTGCATATAGAATTTTGAAATTCATCTTTTTTAAATGAGTCAGAAACAGCACGTTCGCCAGCTAAGAATTCTATTCTTGTTCCTTCTTTATGTTTTTCAAATTTCTTTATTTTAATGAGCCTTAAGTCTTGAGTTGAGGCAGGATGAAGACCGCAACAAGCATTAATATCAAAATCACCAATTTTAACAACTCTGATATCTTCCTCGGTATTTGGAAGAGCACGTCTAAGTGATAATTTCTTCAGTTCAGCTTTTGTTGGGATAAAGGATTCTACTTTTAAAGCATCGCCTATAATTTTATTTGCAAGTCTTTCTGCTTCTCTTATTTGAGTTTCATTTAAGACTCCCAAAATATCAACAGAACTTATATCACTACCTAAATGTATAGCAAAAGTATTTGCATTAAAAAGATTAAAGAATGCACCAGATAAAATATGTTGACCTAAATGTTGATGCATACCATCACATCTTCTGTCCCAGTCAATTTCACATTTAACCTTATGTATTTTAATAGGTTTCTTTTCAACTACGTGAAAAACAATTTCATCTTTTTCATAAATATTAATGATCTTCTGATCGCCTAAACTTCCAAGGTCACAGCTTTGTCCTCCACCACCTGGGAAAAATGCTGTTTTATCCAATATAACGTGAAATTTATTATCAATTTCTTTAATATCAACAATTTCAGCAGTAAAGTCCTTAAGGTATTGATTATCGTAATAAATTCTTTCCATATGTAAATAAGCCTCCAAAAATATATTTTTATCTAAGGCTCAGAGATATAATTATAGATACCTAATGTGAAAATTATAATTATGTGGATATCCTGCCGAAATAAGGGGACATGCATTTGTTCTGGTTACTTAATATTTTGATGGGTGCTTCTAAGATTACAAGTTGCGCCCAAAATGCTGGCCTCCTTATTTCTAGCTTGGGATATAGCTACAAGATATAAGAGTAACTTGGAATGTGGTATCTATATTTAACTTGAGTCTAAGAATAGTTTGATAATCTTATTATAACAGATACAAGTTTATTAGGCATATTCAAAAAGTTAAGTATTTTATTTAAAATATGAATTGATTTCAAGATATAGATGGTTCTAAATAATACTTAAATGAAACTATAGGTATTATGCAAACAACATAGGGTATTATTTTGATAAAATTTCAGAAGCAATGAAGACTGGTGGTATTTATATCCAAATAGAAAACTTGCAGTAAATACTACCATTGATAGATATGTAGTTAATGAAAATGAATTTAACATTTGACATACTTAAGTACATATCTAAAACTAGAAATCAAGGGCACTCTTTTGTGTAGTGTTACATCAGAGTGTCCTTGATTTCGGCAGATATGCGCCTAAGTATGATTTTCACTGTGTGTATTTATATAACTTTATTAATGAGAAGAAAATTATAATTTCATGATTGTGTTATTTTTCAATGAAGATACACCTTCTGGAGTATGAGTTGATAAATATACAGTATCATTTTCTTTAATAAAAGTTCTTACAGTTTCTAATGTTTCTTTTGCTAAATCTTTATCTTCAAAAACTACTGATAATTGATTTTGTCTTAAAGCTTCGTCTGTATAAGTTATATCACCATGAATCATATAGTGAATTCCGTCCTTATTTACAACAACTAATGAGTTACCAGTAGTATGTCCAAAACCTGGCAGCATAACAATGTTTTCACTTATAACTTCACTTTTCTCAAAGTTTTTATATTGTCCATCTTTAAAATCAACTTTAATTATATTGTCACCAGCTACATTCATTGCATCAGCTTCAACATGTGAAAGATAAATTTTTGCATGATCAAATAATCTTAATTCACCAGCATGATCTGGATGCTTATGAGTTAGGACAACCTTTGTAACATCAGTTGGTTCATATCCTATATTTTTTAATGCTGTTTTGAAATCTGCAATTTTTTCTCCCATGTACATCATTTGATCTGGTTTTGCTTCAAAATCAGGTGTTTCAACAGGAAGACCAGTATCTACTAAAATAACATCTTTCCCTGTGTCGATTAAATAATTTTGTAAACTTGCTGGATATTTTTTATCAACATTAATTTTTTCCTTTTCAAGAGAACCTCCTAGAGCAAAGGCTTCTTTCATTTCTCCGTTTTTATAAAATTCTAAAGCTAAAATTTTCATAATTCTTCCTCCAATTTATATTTAAGTTGTAGTTAATATTAATATAGATCTCTTAATAGATTATAAATATTAAAGTAAAATAGAGCAGTTTTGTAAAATTAAATTGAACTCAATTAATACGATAAATTGAGTATACTTCTGTTAATAATAATTGTCAATAATAAAATTAAATTTATGAAATTAATTCTGAATAAAATTAAATTAATAAAATTATATAAATTTAATTAAAAAACATTAGATTTTATTTAAAAGTATAGCTTTATATTGGATAAAAAGATGCATAGCTACAAAGACTAACTATAAATTATAGTAGAGGGTAGGCGAAAGCATGAGCGTAACATTTTATGTATTATTTAACGTTATAATTTATTCTTTTATTGGATGGATAATAGAAGAAGTGTATAGTGTCACAGTTTACAAGAAATTTAAAAAAGAAGGGTTTTTAATAGGACCATTTAAACCTATGTATGGAATTGCAGGTACAATTTTGATTTTATACAATCAGATGTTGAATATTAATGGAATTCCTTTAATATTATTATGTTTTCTGATACCCACAACAGTGGAATATATAAGTGGATATATGTTAAAACATATCTTTAATAAAGTTTATTGGGATTACTCGAATATGAAATATAATATTCATGGATTTGTAACTCTCAGGTTTTCATTATATTGGACATTACTTAGCTCTATAGGTGTGTATTTTTTTCAACCAGCAGTGTATAACATTTATAAAGAATCGGAAAGATTTTTAATTATAGCAGTTTGTTTTTTATCAGTTATATTAGCGTTAGATTTCCTTTTAACATTGAAACACTTTAAGAGAGACATATTTTTTAGGAAACAGATTATAGATTAGATTAATTGGTGAAAAGTGAATGATGAATGATGAATGATGAATAATGAAGGAGGAAATTACTACGTAATTTCAACCTCAATCATTAATTATTCATCATTAACTATTAATTAAACGTGGTGCAGCCACTTTGTTCTAAGTTGTATAATGCTGCAAGCTTATCAAATGCTTGTAGTGAACTTTCAATCTTTTCATATGAAATACAATAAGCTAATCTCACATGCCCAGGACATCCAAAGGCTGAACCAGGGACAAGCAATAAATTAAATTGTTTTGCATCTTCACAGAATTTCTTATCATCTTCAATTGGTGATTTTGGGAAAAGATAAAAAGCACCTTGAGGTTTAACGCAAGTAAAGCCAAGAGATATTAAATGATTATATAAAAGGTCACGATTTTTTTTATAGATACTAACATCAACTTCTGCACCTAAGGATTTTGCAATAACTCTTTGAAATAATGATGGAGCATTAACGAAGCCTAAAATTCTGTTTGCAATGTTTAAAGAAGACATCATTTCTTCAAAATCATCCATTAATGTATTAGCAATTACATATCCTATACGTTCGCCGGGTAAAGATAATGATTTACTATAAGAATATCCTATAAAAGTATTATTATAATATTTTAATAGGCAAGGAACTTCAATATCATCATAAACTATTTCTCTATATGGTTCATCAGATATTAAATAAATACTTGTATTAAATTCTTTTTGTTTTATATTAAGTAAATTAGCTAATTCTTGTATTACTTCTTTTGAATAAACAACGCCTGTAGGATTATTTGGATTATTTATGATTAAAGCTTTTGTTTTTGATGTAATAGCATTAGCTAATGCATTTAAGTCTGGATCAAAATTATCAGTATTAGTAGGAACAATTACAAGTTTAGCATCAAAGTTTTGAACATAATTTTTATATTCTCCAAAGTATGGTGCAAAGGTAATAACTTCATCATCAGGATTTAAAATTGATTTTAAGATTATATTTAAACCACCTGCAGCTCCACATGTCATGACAATGTTATTTTGAGAAAGATTTAAGTCATGCTTTTTATTTATAAAAGTGATTATAGCATCTCTAACATCTTCGTACCCAGAATTATTCATATAACCATGTACTAAATTTGGTTTTTCTTCATTTAAAATTTCAGCTATAACTTTTTTTATACTTTCAGGAGGTGCAACATTAGGATTACCTATACTGTAATCAAAAACATTTTCAGCCCCATAAATTTCTGATAGTCTTTTTCCTTCTTCAAACATAGCTCTTATAGTAGAACTGTTTGAAACAAGAGATTTCATCTTATTTGATATCATTTTTTAGCCCCCAATTCATATTTATTAATATATATAGTTTACCATAATAAGAACAAAATTAACTAATATTCTTCACCATAAATAGTGTGAACCTATATACTTGCAATTCTATTTTATATTAAGGTCTCCACTTGTAGTATTAACATTTATAAGTGAACTTCCATCACCAAAAGATAATTCGCCACTAGGTGAATTTAAGTCTCCAGAAACTGTTTCATAATTTACTTTATAACCTGAATTTTTTGGAAAGGATAGGGATACAGAACCTGAAGCTGTACTTAATGCGGTATTACTTATAGAATCTTTATACTTTAAATTAATATCACCAGAAGAAGTATTACCAGTTACAGTTCCTAAATTACCACTTCCAACAATACCACCAGATGCAGAAGTGAATTTAGTTTCCATTGAGGTTCTTATTGTATCAAACTTTATCTCACCACTAGAGCTATTTAATACTAAATAATTTAGATTTAAATTAGAAGCATTTATATCTCCACTAGCGGAAGAAAGACTTAGGGTATCTATATTTAAGTTAGAAACATCAATGTGACCACTGCTAGTAACTACTTTAAAAGTGCCTTTATTTGTAAACCTATTAGGAACACTTACTGAAATAGTGGCATTACTTGGAGTATCGTATTGAGTATTAAAAATTAATTTATTACCATTTTCAGTCATAGGTAATTCTTTAGAGACATTACTATGACTTTTAATTTGAACTTTTAAATCTTGTCCATCATAGTTAACTACTTTAATATCTTGAGAATTTAAATTAATATCAATTTCAGTAATATTATCATTAAGCGTGTAATCTTTTGATATGGAAGAATTATTAAAATCGAAGTTTAATCCATTAACATTTAAGTTGAATTTAAACGCATCAGGATTTATATTAAGTTCATTTGCATAATCAGAAAGTTTGTAACCACTTTTTACTAAAACAACGCATCCAGAAGCATAGAAGGTAATAGATAAAAGAAATAGTAGTAGCATGAATATTTTCATATTAGTAGAAATAAGCCTTTTTTGCATTAGAATGCACCCCCTTTAGTTTTTAGTAAGTTATAAGATTTTTTTGATAATCGTACTAATAATTTGCAAAGATAATAAAATACAAGTGTAAATAAAATTGATAGTGAAATTGAGCCAAGTGAAAATAGTACTATTACTGGATATGGGAAATTAGCAACAAACATTGGTAGATTAGGAACACCAACGAAATTAGTAAATGTTCCACCAACTAATAATCCAATACTACCAAGTATAACACTTAGAGTTAGTCCAAAAAGTCCAAAAATAAAACCTATAAGCCCAGTTATAACTGGGAAAAATATTAATAATGCTAAACCTACAATACAAAATCTTAAAATATTATTTATACTGTATGGAGAGTTCTTATTGTTATGCTTATTATTAACAGCTTTATTTTCATCTTCAGTTAAATTTTCGTCAATAGCACTAATATTCATGTTACTACCATTAATAGGATTTGTATTACTAGCGTTAGAGTAAATAATAGGATTTCCAGTATTAACAGAAGTGTTAATACTCTCATTATTATTATTATTATTATTATTATTATTAGTATCATCATCATTAATATTAATATTAAGTTCTGACGTGAAATTAGTATTTGAGTTTTCATTTCTATGCTTTTCAACTATTAAATCGGGATTACCTAATTCACTTATTATATCTTCTTCTGTTATTCCAGAAATCAATCCAATAGTAAATTTATTTTCGTAATAGGAAATAATGTCCTGTAATTTTGTTTCGGGAAAATCTTTTAAACCATCCATAAGAATGTTAAAAAATTCATTTTGTTTCATTTAAAATATTCCTCCTTTTATTTATAGGTGATAATTTATCCCTGGGAATTATAAGGTGTATATTATTTAATGCAATTATTTTATGTTTGCACATATGCCTAAAATTTATTTCTTGATTAAAAGTATATGTTATGAATATATATACTACAATATGTTGGTGTACACTTTAATGTTTTATTAAGGTATTGTATGAGAAATTAACAAAATACTAAGAAATTCTTAAGGACTAGGCATATTAAAAAAACAAGGATAATTTTGATAATATAAGGCTAATTTTGATAATATATTGTAGAATTACGCATGCTGTGGAGAAGTTTGTGGATAAAGTTCATATTTATCTTATTAAAAAGCATGATAAGGTTAGTTATATAAACGATTGTCAATAATGTTGATAACTGTGTGTAATCTGTGGATAACTTGAGAAAGGTTTAAAAATAAAGAAATAAATATTACCTTTTAATGCAGGAAACTTCGTAAAATGCTATTTAATATTTACTGAAAATTAATGCGAAAGATTTTAAAATATATGTTATTAACAATATACACATAATTGTGGATAAAACTTGTGGATATTGTGGATACTGTGGATAAATGAAATTATATTCATACGGCATATTAAAGAAAATAACAAGTCAAATACGCTAGCATACTGACTTGTTATTTATTTTAATATGCCTAATTACAATTTATAATCAAATAAAAGTTTTGATATTACGTATTATCCTTAATTTTACAAATTAAATTGAAACATCTATACAAAGGAGTATAATATAATATAGAATGAAAGTAAGTAAGTGAATATATTACTAGATAAATTAATATGATATAATTGGCTGATTAACAAAGGGATACCAAGATAAATACACTTATAAGTAAATATAAAAAAGATAACATAAAGAAATAAACTCATGCACAAGTAAAGAAAATTATTATGTAGTGTAGTGTGATTATTTAATGTATAGGTAAAATTAAAAAAATAACAAATCAATACACCTAATAAATAACTAATGGGGAGGGGATAAAAATTATGGCAAATAAAGAGGTTAAATTTGTTCCTCAAATAAAAGGTACTCTTAGAAATCATGTAATCGAGGTTCCTACAGTAATAAGAGATTGTGGTGGAATTAAGATTTTTGGAAAAAGGATAAAGTCGTTATTATTTAGTACAGATGTTGCATTAATTAGAAATAGTAATGCAGATGCGATTATAGCAGTTTATCCATTTACACCACAACCACTAATAACACAAGCCCTTGTGATGGCTGCAGACGTTCCTGTCTTTTGCGGAGTTGGAGGAGGAATAACACAAGGTAAAAGAGTTGTAAATTTAGCAATGGATGCAGAATTTAAAGGTGCAATGGGAGTTGTAGTAAATGCTCCTACCACCAATGAAATTGTAAGTAAAATCAGAGCAACTATAGATATACCAGTTATAGTAACCGTTATTTCAGAAGATGAAGATATCGCTAAACGAATTGAAGCTGGTGCAACGATATTGAATGTTTCAGGTGGAAAGAAGACAGCGAACATAGTTAGAAATATTAGGAAACGGTTTCCGGAGTTTCCGATAATAGCCACAGGAGGGCCATCGGATGAGTCAATTATTGATACTATTCAAGCTGGGGCTAATGCTATAACATATACGCCACCATCCTCAGCAAGTATTATGTGTAATCTTATGGATGAATATAGAAGTGAATAAAAAACTAAAAGTCTATGGCATTATTTCCAAATAAAAAGTGTTGATTTAAGTTGAAAGTATGGTATCATATTTGTAATAGTTTAATACTATAGTAATATGGTAGTAAAGAATATAAATAGTAATAATATAAGTATTAAATAATATGAACTTATATTAAATAGAGTAATAGTATAGTAATATAACATGACCTGGGGTAGAGGTGCTGTAATAAAGAGTATGTATAAGGAGTCGGTAGGCAATGATTTATACAAAAAGGTATTATGGCCGAAGAAATGAATCAGTATGCAGTGATTTGTTTCTGGATATTCATAGAATATGTGAATAACTGTCACGAAAAGTGTTGAGCTACAAGGTACTTATTTCAGTTAAGAGTTAAGAGTTAAGAATTAAGAGTTAATGTTTTGAAAGAAAGTGAATTTTTGAGGAAATTTCAAGACTATATAACAATATGTTCTTTTATAAATTGATGATTAATGCAAATATAGTGCATATAAATTAGCATAAGCTACCACTCGTCACAGATATATTCTGTGGCGTTTGTTTTTTTATATAATAATATTATCAAAGAAAGCCTGTGGCGTTAAGCAGTAACTGTTACCTGTTAACTGTTAACTGTTAACTGATTAAAATTTGGGGGTTAACGAAATGAAATTGTTTGGAACGATGAAAGCACAAGATAACCAATTAATAATTGGAGGGGTTAGTGCTAAGGATTTAGTAAAAGAATATGGAAGTCCATTATATGTATTTGACGAGGCATTAATAAGAGAATACTGCACTGATTATAGAAAATATTTTAAATGTGAAGAAAATAATAATAGAGTAGCCTTTGCGGGAAAAGCATTTTTAACTATTCAAATGTGTAAATTATTAAAAGAAGAAAATATGTGTTTAGATGTTGTATCTGGTGGAGAATTATATACTGCGAGTAAAGCAGAATTTCCGCTTGAAAGAGTAATGTTCCACGGAAATAATAAAACATTAGATGAAATTGAACTAGGTGTTAAATTAGGTGTAGGAAATTTTGTTGTGGATAACTATTATGAAATGGATGCATTAAATGACATAGCTAAAGAATATAATAAAATTCAAAATATTTATTTGAGAATAACACCAGGAATTGAAGCACATACTCATGAGTATATAAAAACAGGGCAAATAGATTCGAAATTTGGTTTTGCACCAGTTGGAACAGTTATAGAGGATGCTATCAAAAAGGCAATAAGTTTAGAAAATATAAACCTTGCAGGAATACATTGTCATATAGGTTCACAAATTTTTGACTTAGAACCATATGAAGATGCGGTAGAGATAATGTTGGAACTTGTAAGAAAGACTAAAGATAACTTTGGATATTTAATAAAGGAAGTGGATTTTGGCGGAGGCTTTGGTATATATTACACTAAAGAAGATGAGCCAAGAACAACAGAAGAATATTGCAGCACAATAATAAATAAAGTTGATGAGGTTTGTGCAAGAACTGGCCAAGAAAAACCAATACTTACAATAGAACCAGGAAGAAGTATTGTAGCTAATGCCGGAACTACGTTATACACTATAGGTGCAGTTAAAGAAATTCCAAACGTTAGAAAATATGTTTCAGTAGATGGTGGAATGACAGATAATATAAGACCAGCTCTTTATAATGCAGAGTATGAATGTATTATTGCAAACAAAATTGAAGATACTTCAGAAGAGATTGTAACCATAGCAGGAAAGTGTTGTGAATCAGGGGATATATTATTAGAAAATGTTAAGCTTCCACAAGTTGAAAGTGGAGATGTTTTAGCAATAATGACTACAGGAGCATATGGTTATTCAATGTCAAGTAACTACAATAGAATACCAAAGCCAGCAGTGGTAATGGTTAAAGATAATGAAGCAAGACTTATATGCAAAAGAGAATCTTACGAGGATTTATTAAAAAATGATATAATTTAATGGAGTTAACGTATATGATATATTTGACTATTGCAAAATGATTTATTAAATTATTTTGCAATAGTCCTTTTTTATTGTAATCATTAACTATTAATTAAACGTGGCGCAGCAACTTTGTTCTCTTTGTAATTAATTTATCGTATCTAAAAATTAACAACTTATAAATATTTAAAAGAATAAATTATGGTATACTAAAACAGTATGAAAAAATAATATATATAGTAATTATATAAAGTAAGTATAAATAAAGGATTAAGTTATTTCAAATCATAAATATACAGAATGTGGAATTTGGAGGAAGTTGTTGTGTCAGAAAATAATGAAAATGAACTAGTAAAAAATGATAAACCTAGGAAGAAGCCAATAATAAAAGAATGGATTATAGATATTGCAGTTGTTGCCTGCATAGCACTTTTTCTGTGGAAGTTTGTGGGTTATGGTGTTTGGATTACAAGTGGATCCATGATTCCAACACTGGAGATTAAAGATAGATTGATTGTATCAAGAGTATATAATGCTGAGAATTTGAAGGAAGGAGAAATTGTACTATTTAAAAATGATGAATTCGAAGGTCAAATTTTAATTAAAAGATTAATTGGGCTTCCTGGAGACAAAATACAAATTAAAGATGGTGTTGTATTTAGAAATGGAGAACAGCTTAAAGAGGATTATGTGAAAAATAATGAAAAATATAATGGTACATTTCAAGTACCACAAGGAGAATATTTCTTTTTAGGAGACAATAGAGCAAATTCAGATGATTCAAGATATTGGAAGAATCCCTATATAGATAAATCTTATATAGAAGGCAAGGCTAGAATAAAATATTATCCAATAAAAGATTTTGAAATAATAAAATAGTAACTAATAATGATAATTGAAAATTAGTAACTAATAAAGAAAATTGAAAAATTAGTAATGAATAAAATATTTGCTATAATCAATAAATTGATAGTTAGTAAATTGATAGTGAATAAAATATTAGGGTAATTGATAAATTAATATTGAATAAAATAGTTAATTGTATTAAAATAATATATTAACTATAAATATATTATTTTAATAACAATTTTGATAAAGAGGAGAGCATTTAATGAGAGAAGATGATGAGGCAGTTGAATCAAAAGACATAGATGTAAGTAACTCAGACAATGTAATTGATATAGAAAGTGTTGATTATTTGAAAGAACAAGACATGAGAAGTGATAAGGAAGAAAATACATTAAAGAAATGGTTACTTGCAACTTTCATGGCAAAAGATGGACTGTTTCGAGAATGGATAATTCCAATTATAGCTGCTATAGGAATAGCATTATTAATTAATAAATTTTTGGTTTATAATGTTTACATACCAAGTGAGTCTATGGTTCCAACTTTAAATATTGGTGATAAATTAATGGTATCTAGAGTTTATGATACTAATAATATTAAAAGGGGAGATATAATTGTATTTTATTCAGATGAACTTAATGAAATACTTATAAAAAGAGCGATAGGACTCCCTGGAGATCATATTAAGATACATGATGGTATTGTTAATATAAATGGAGAAGATATTAAGGAGGAATATGTAAAAAATAATGAAAAATTTGATGGAAAATTTGATGTACCTAATAATAAGTTCTTTTTCTTAGGAGACAATAGAAATCGATCAAATGATGCTAGGCGATGGATTAACCCATATATAGATGCTTCTAATATACAAGGAAAGGCTAGAATTAAATTCTATCCATTTAAAGATTTTGGAAGTCTATCTTAGAAAAGTATATTAGATTAATTTAGGGTATGAAAAGAGGGTATAAAATGAATCATAAGTATATAATAGATAGAATTGAGAGTAGTTATGCTATTGTTGAAAAGGAAAATGGAGATATGTATAAGATACTTCTTGATGATATTAGGGGAGATTATAAAGAGGGAGATATATTAATTTATAAAGATGAAGAATATTTTGAAATAGATAAAGAATTCACATTAAATCGAAAAAATAAAGTAGAGGATAATATGAAAAATATGTGGGAAGAATGATCTAATCGATAAATATTAAAAATAAAACTATAAACATATGGGAAGGTGATTAGATGCAGAATAATAATAAAAACAACGGAAAAAATGGTAAAAATAAGAATTCTATCATTGTAGTAATTACTTATTTCTTAATAGCTTTTGCATTTTTAATGGTATTTAATTATGCAAGAGACTCAGCGACTACTAAAAATATTACATATAATCAATTTTTAGAATTATTAGCAAATAAAGAAATTTCAGAAGTTATTATTACTAATGAAAATTTAATAATAACACCTAGTGAGAGTAATGAAGAATATAAAGGAAAGACTTTATATACAGTAAATATAAATGATGAAAATTTAATTCCAGCTTTAAGAGAAGCAAAAATTGATTTTACAGGAAAAAATCCCAAGGAAGCTCCAATTATGAATCTTGTACTTAGTTGGGTATTACCTATGGT
>Ga0224516_1000174_pt1 | contig 16211 bp, 11 predicted proteins | sample IRFST0metaG_FD_179884 | JGI IMG/M metagenome (GOLD analysis project Ga0224516, IMG submission 179884) | Peat soil microbial communities from Stordalen Mire, Sweden - IR.F.S.T0 | ecosystem: Environmental > Terrestrial > Soil > Wetlands > Peat | place: Sweden: Norrbotten County, Stordalen Mire... | reverse complement strand
GCCAATTAGTGCTTTTCTTGCAGCTTCTAATACGTGTAAAGTTGAAACAAGAGATATTACCTTAATATCAACTTTAAATTCCTTTTTTATAACATCTGCAAAGGTAGTTAAAGAACCCATATCAACTAATAAAAGATAACCAGATGAAGTTGGATTATCTTGTATAGAAATTTTCAAGGTATCCAACACTTTTGATGGTGCAACATCAATTGGTGCGTTTATAGGAATTACATAATTTTCACCTAGAAGCCTATTTGCAACGTCAGCCATTGATGTTGCAGTAGATTCTCCATGTGCAATAAGAATAACTTTTACTTTATCTTGAGATACATCATTAAAAGTATTATCGGGTATTAAAAACAAACATAAATAGCCAGCTTCATCGATTGGAATTGATTTGTTAATATGATTTTCAATAAGTTCTTTTACCTCAATAGCTATAGAAAACTCAAGGGGATAAAGTTCTTTAATCTTATTTAAATTAGTATTTATAATTATTTTATCACTATTAATTCTATTTATTAATGTATTGATATGTAGTGCAAAAGCTGTGTATAAATTATTATCAAACGTAATAGGAAGTCTTTGAGTAATATAATTAATTATTTTATCAAAACAATCTAAGATATTTTCGTCAATTATAGTTAATAAATTTTTCTTATTTAGTTCTTCAGATACTTCAAAATTATTTTTGTTAAAATGTTTTGCAATATCTTTTTCGAGAATGTTTTCAATATCAATATCGGAAATATCTAAAGATTTAAGTTTTTCGAGTTTATTTTCTATAAAATCATAAATTGTATTATCACTATTATTAAAAATAGTATTTGTATCTTCGTTTGCACCGTTAAATCTAAAGTATTCAATTTCTTCACTCATAAGTTTGTTCCATAAAACTCGATGTTCTTTTTCTTTATAAAGTCCTTCTCTAATATAGTCAGGTAAAGATTTACTATGAATTCTTACATCACGTTGTATATTTGTTAAAAATTCTGAATAGGCTTTTGCACAAAGAAGCTGAACATCACTTTTAAGTTGCCCTATATTATTAGGACAATCATAAGAAAGTAAAGCTCTAAGTGAATTTAAGGATACATATATTTCTTTATTTATACGTATACTTTCATATTTAAAGAAACTTTTAATTAAAAATAATCTTTCATCAAAAGTTCTATCTTTAAGAGATGGAATATTTACTACAATGGGAATTCTTCTAGTAAAAGTGTTTAACAAAGCAGAGTTTGGATCTTCTGTTGTAGCTGAAATTATTAATACATCTGATTTTCTAGGTTCCGAATCACCAATTCTTCTGAAGGTACCACTATCTAAAAATATAAAAAGAGCTTCTTGTCCTTCAGGAGGAAGTCTATGTACTTCATCTAAAAATAAAATTCCACCATTAGCTTCTTCGATAAGACCAACTTTATCATTATCAGCACCAGTATAGGCACCCTTTTTTACTCCAAAAAGCTGAGAGGTAAGTAATTGAGGATTGTTACTATAATCTGCACAGTTAAATATTATAAATGGGGAATCTTCTGATTTTACTTTCATTTCTAAAGCATAGTTATGCATCAAAGATGCAAACATAGATTTTCCAACACCAGTACTACCGAGTATCAAACAATTCATACCTTTAGGTGGGTATAATATTGCAGCTTTAGCTTGTTCAACAGAATCTTTAAGGGAAATATTAGTTTTAGCTAATAAGTCTAGTTGGGATTCATTATTTGCAATTTTATTTTCTGAAAGAAAAAATAAGACAGGTCTAGTAGAAGATTTATATAATTTGCCATCCTTACAAAGTTCATTTAATTCGTGACTTAAATTTGCTCTAGACATATCAACTAATGATGATAAAGTTTTGGTATCTACACCTTCTGAGAATTTTAATTGAAGAAGCTTTTGATAAATTATATCTTTTTTTGCCATTGAAAGTCCTCCTACATGAGTATTGTATATTTCAGTTAACGGTTAACAGGTAACAATTAACAATTTATCATGAAATCCTTTCGGGATTTATTTAAATTTAATTATTAGGAATAAAAGATTTAAATTTCAACATATATATATGCTTACATTATATTGAAATAATATCATAAGCTTGTTAATATAGTCAAACATCATTTCTATTGTGTTTAAAAATAATAAAGAAAAAATCAAACACTACATTAATAATCAAAACACTAGAAATGTTGAACAAACAGTACTATAAAATTAATATAAACTCTAATTAACTGAGTAAAAAATAAAAATAAAATTAAAGCAAATTATATAAGAAAAGTTCTGATATTAATAGGTTTTAAGTATGTATAAGTTCGATAAATGACATATCTTTTAATTTGTTTAGAAAATAAATTTAATGTTTTGTAGTGTTTGGCACGTATCTTGCTTTATATAAAGGCATAAGGAAAGAAAAGCAATAAGTGCAGAAATTGGAGGAATGTAAATGGAACAGTTAGAGATGGCAATTATGAATATTATAATTAACGCAGGAGATTGCAAAAATCATGCTTATATGGCTCTTGGTATGGTAAATGAGGGGAAGTATGAACAGGCTGAAACAGAAATAGAATTAGCAAATGATGCGTTAGCTAAAGCACATGATTCCCAAACAGAAATGATACAAAAAGAAGCAAGTGGGGAAAAAATAGAATTATCATTACTTTTTGTTCATGCGCAAGATCATTTAATGACAGCTATAACGGAAAAGAATTTAATTGAACAAATTATTGAATTGAGAAAAGTAGTAAATACATTGATAAAATAATGGTAGAAAATATATAATAAAAAAAGGATTTACAAATATTGTAAAAAAGGATATTATAATTATAATATTAGAGAAAAATTAATAATAGTAGATATTTTAATTTGATTATATATTTAAGGAGGAAAAATTATGATAAGAATTAAATTGTTCTGTGCATCAGGAATGTCAACAAGTGTTTTGGTTAACAAGATGAAAGAAGCAGCTAAGATTAAAGGTATAGAAGCAGAAATTGTAGCATTTCCAGAGGCTCAAATGGATAGGCATCTAGACAGTATGGACGTAGCACTACTTGGACCACAAGTTGGATATACTCTAGGAAAAGCAAAGGGTATTTGTGAACCAAAAGGAATTCCAGTAGAAGTAATACCTATGATCGATTATGGAATGATGAATGGAGCTAAGGTTTTAGATTTAGCGTTAAAGTTGGCTAATAAATAAAAATAATGTAAGCCATAGCAAGCCAGTAATAAAATAAGGTTTTAAAACTTACAGGACTTATAGATAATTAGTGAAATGCAATAACTATGCATTTCCGCTAACGTGAGAGAAAACCTATACATCTAAAGAATATTAATCTACAAACTCTAGTGATATAAATACTAAAATTCAAAGAATCACGAAAGTTACTAAAAAGGTAATAATACAAATTTTTATTTGTACTTATTCATATTATATTAACATTTAAATTATAAGGGGGAAAAATATTATGTCAATGAGTCAAACATTGAACGAAAAAGTAGTACCAGCGGTTATGAAATTCGTTAATCTTAAGGCACTTCAAGCACTAAAAGATGGTGTGTTGTACACAATGCCACTAAATGTAATAGGATCAATATTCCTATTAATAGCTGCATTCCCATCAAAAGCATATACTGATTTTATGGCTTCTATATTTGGAGCAGACTGGCAAACACCATTGTATAAAGTACAAAATGGTACTATGGGTCTTATGGGACTAGTTTGTGTTATTAGTATAGCTTATATTTATGCAAAGAATGAGGGCTTTGAGCCGTTATCAGCAGGTGTAATGTCATTAGCTGTATTCTTTATTACAACTACTAACTCTATTAATTTTACTCCAAAAGATTCAAAAGAAGTATTTGCAGTGGGCGGTATCCCAGCAGGATGGCTTGGAGCTCAAGGTATGATTACTGCAATTCTAATTGGTCTAGCTGTAGGTTATATTTACTCATGGTTTATGAAGAAAAACATTAGAATTAAAATGCCAGATGGTGTTCCATCAGGTGTAGTTGATGCTTTCTCAGCTATGATTCCAGCAACTGCTGCATTTATACTTGCAGATATAATTTTTATTATATTTAAATATGCATTTAATAATACAACATTGGTTGAATTCATTTACAAAGTTATTCAAACACCACTACAAGGTTTATCAGATACCCCAGGAGGAGTTTTTGTAATTGCATTCTGTATTCCATTCTTATGGTTCTTTGGTGTACATGGAGCAACTGTTATCAGTGGTATAGTAACACCTATATTACAAGCAAACACTGCAGATAATGCAGCACTTCAAATAAAAGGAACTTTAGATATTGCACATGGAGCTCATATATTTACTCAACAATTCTTTGATAACTTTATTAATATGGCAGGTTCTGGAGAAACTCTTGGTCTTGTTATCTGCATGCTACTATTTGCAAAATCAACTCAGTATAAACAATTAAGTAGATTAGCAATAGTACCAAATTTATTTAATATAAATGAACCAGTTTTATTTGGTATTCCAATAGTAATGAACCCAATGATGGCTGTACCATTTATAATCACACCAATATGTACAGCAATGCTACTTTATGCAGCAATTGCAATGCATTTACTTGCTCCAATGGGTGGAGTAATGCCACCTTGGACAATGCCACCAGTATTCTCGGGTTTCTTAATAGGTGGTCTTCCATATGCATTCGCACAATTAGTATTCTTGGTAATGGGCGCAGCAATATGGTTTCCATTCTTCAAGAAAGCAGATAATATGGCTTATGCTGAAGAAATAGCTGCTCAACACCATGAAAAAGGTGTAGAAGCTTAATTCAGATAAAGATTCAACAATTTATTTAAAATTAAACCCGATTTAGTTTGCATAGCAAATTAATTAATTAGCCCTTTTATTAACAATTTAAAAATATATTAAAACTAAAGATTTCAATAAAATAAGAAAGAAGTTCAATATCTATAAGAGATTATAGATGCTGGACTTCTTTCTTTTTGAAGCAAAATTAATTAGAAAGTTATAAGTATATATTGCTATTTATTTCTGTGATGAGTGTTTTAAATAAATGTTGTTATTTGCTTTCATGTGCCTCAAGTTAATATTTCACATATATAACTTGAGATTTATAAGACATATAAATTGGTATTTGTGGAAAATTTAATTGAACATATTGAGTTGAACGATGAACAATGTTAATATAAAAATGTTCAAAAAATGAACTATGAAATGTGATGTTATTAAATATATTTTTAAATATATTTAAAGTTGCATGATAATAATGGAGGTAAGTTTATGAATAAATTTATAAAAAAACTTTGTGCTATTGGATTAATTTCAGTTTTGGCGGGAAGTATGATTGCATGTGGAAGCACAAATACCGTAAAGAAAGCTAAAAAAACTGCTAGTGGAAAAGTTGAAATTGAATATTGGTATGGTCTTGGGGGTAAGCTTGACGAAAATATGAAAAAGATAATTACTGATTTTAATGGATCTCAAGATAAATATGAAGTTAAAGGTGTAGCTCAAGAAGATTATAAGACTACATTTAAAAATTTACAGGCTGGAATAGCTGCAAAGAAAAGTCCAGCAATTGCATTATTAGAAGCAGATAAAGTTAATATGCTTGCTAAGAAAGATTTATTAACAAATATAAGTGATTATACAAGTAAAGATTCTGAATATAAAGAAGAAAACTATTTGGAATCATTTTTGGAAAGTGGGAAAAGTGGAGGCAAAATATATGCATTCCCTATATATGGTACAACACAACTTTTATATTATAATAAGCAAGCATTTAAAGATGCAGGAATTTCTGAAGATTCATTAAAAACATGGACAGGAATTGGAGAAGTAGCTAAAAAGCTTACTAAAAAAAGTGGGGATGAAGTTTCATTTTATGGATGGGAACCTATGTGGGGAAAAGATAACTTAATTGATGCAGCTTTAAGCAATGGTGGGAAAATTTTAAGTGATGATGGAAAAAAAGTATTGATAAATTCTGAAGAATGGGTTGAATCTTGGGACAGCTTTAGGAAGTGGATACATGAAGATAAGATTATGAGAATTCATTCAGGAGGACAAGGATGGGAGTATTGGTATGCAACAGTTGAAGATGCTATGAAAGATAAATCAGCAGGTTATACTGGATCATCAGGAGATCAAGGGGATTTAGATTTTAATAAATTAGCTGCTGCTCAGCAACCAGCATTTAAAGAAGGAAAAGAATCAAAGCCAATTGCAGAAGCAAGACTTTTAGCTATTCCAAAGGATGTTAGTGACGAAGAAAAACAAGGTGCATATGAATTCATTAAGTACTTTACATCTGCGAAAGTTAGTGCAAATTGGTCAATAGCTTCAGGGTATATTTCAGTAAATAAAGGAAGTGCAAGTGTTCCCGAATTTATAGAACATGTAAAGAAAAATCCACAAGCAGCAGTACCAGGAATTCAAGCGGCTCATGGAACAAAAATGTTTATAGATCCTACAGATGGTAAAATTGCTGATGCACTTAAAATTGCAGCAGATAAAGTTGAAGTAGAAAATGTTTCTGCTAAACAAGCTTTAGATGAAGCACAAAAAATTGCACAAGAGGCAGTTGATTCAGTTAACAAGTAACAGTTAACTGCTAACTGAATAAAAAGGGGGTGTATTTGGTGGAAATAAAAAGTAGTTTTAAAAGGAGAATTAGTAAAGTTTCATGTGTTTTACTCTTTATATTGCCAGCTGTAATTCCTCTTGGTGTATTTTGGATATGGCCTATGATTAAGGCTATATTTATGAGTTTTACTGATTGGGATTATATGAGTTCTGCTTATAATATGGTTGGAATTAAGAATTATAGAGAGTTGTTTTCAGATAATATGTTTTACAATGCACTGAAAAATACCTTCGTATTTACATTAGGAACTTTAGTGCCGACTATAGTTGGAGGGTTAGCTATTGCTATGGTATTAAAGAAAAATATTAAGGGGTCAGCTTTATATAAGGCTATAATATTTTCACCATGGATAACACCAACAGTTGCTATATCTATAGTTTGGAGTTGGATTTTTGAGCCACGCTATGGATTTGCTAATTATTTATTACAGTTATTTAATTTGCCAAAGTCACAGTGGTTACAAAGTTCAGAGACAGCAATGATTTCAGTAATAATTGTTACTGTTTGGAAAGGGTTCGGATGGGCTATGGTATTTTATTTAACGGCATTAGAAAAGGTGCCTAGACATTTGTATGAAGCAGCAGCAATTGATGGAGCAAATTCATGGAATAAGTTTATAAGCATAACACTACCACTTATATCGCCAACTACATTTTTCTTAAGTATAATAACAACAATAAATTCACTTCAAGCTTATGATCAAATACAAGTATTAACACAAGGTGGTCCATCAGGTAGCACAAGAACTATATTATATATGTACTATCAAACTGCTTTTGAAAATTTTAATATTGGACAAGCAACTGCTATGGCTACAGTTATACTTCTAATAATAGGTGCGCTTGCAGGCGTGCAATTTATCGCTTCGAAGAAATGGGTTCACTATTAATTTATGTGCAAAGAATTTTTGAATATAGAAACAATAAAAAAGCTTTTGGTGAGAGAGGGATATAAGTAATGGATATAAATGTTAGAAATGATATTAAAGATATACAAGACTTAGATTTAGAATTAAAGATGGTAAAGAAAAAAACAGTAATGGAAATTATCAGTAATGGAATGCGACATTTGCTATTGATTTGCATAAGTATAATTACATTTTTTCCTTTTCTATGGATGTTGAGTAGTGCACTTAAGACTAAAGATGAAATATTTAATTTTCCTCCAATATTAGTTCCAAGAATGCCACAGTGGGGCAACTTTGTTCAAGTATTTAAAGAAGCACCTTTTGCATTATATATGGGAAATAGTTTATTTGTTGCATCAATAGAAGTTATGTTTCAAGTGATTAGTGCTGCTATGATTGCATATGCTTTGACACAGTTCAAGTTTAAGGGTAAGAAAGTGTTATTTGCTATAATAATGGGTACATATATGTTACCTTCAGCAGTTACATATGTTCCATGTTATATGATACTTGCGGATATTAATTTAATTGATACATTAACTGGTCTTATTATAAGTAATCTTGCTAATGTATTTGGAATATTTTTAATTAGACAAGCATTTCTGCAAATAGATAAAAGCCTAATTGAAGCAGCAAGAATAGATGGAGCATCTCACATAAAAATACTTTTAAAGCTTCTGGTTCCATTAACAAAGCCAACGTTTATAACGTTTGGTTTAATTAGCTTTGTAACTTATTATAATGAATACATGTATCCATCTCTTATAACTAAAAGCCCAGAAAAATTTTTGGTATCAGCAGGACTTAGACAATTCTTTATTCAAGGGGGAGCCTATGGAATAAAGTGGCCAGAGATAATGGCAGCAAGTACACTTACAGTACTACCATTATTGATATTGTTTTTAATAGCTCAAAAGTGGTTTATGCAAGGCGTGAGTGATAATGGTGTAAAAGGGTAGATATGAAAAAAATAGAAATAGTTAAGAGCCAAATGTTTGCAAAGAAATTACAAACATTTGGCTCTTTCTTTGTCTATAGAGATACAATTTTGTGGTATAATATCTAGTGAAACTTGATTTAGGTATAATAGCTGTTTATGATAGCCTAAGTTAAATATGGAGGAATTAAATATGGATTTTAAGGTTAGTGTTATTGTGCCAGTTTATAATGTTAGAGACAGAATTTTAAAGACACTAGAATCTTTAGAAGCACAGACACTTAAAGAATTTGAAGTTTTATTTATTGATGATGGATCACCAGATAAGAGTAGTGAGTTTATACATAACTATTTAAAAAATTCACATGTTATTTATAGAATAATAAAGAAAGAAAATGGTGGAGTTAGTTCAGCTAGAAATTTGGGGATTGATGAAGCAAAAGGCGAATATGTTCAATTTCTAGATTCAGATGATTATATTGAAAAGGATATGTTTAAGGAATTATACGAAAAAGCAATTGAAACTGATAGTGATATTGTATATTCTGGATATGTATATGAAGAAAGTAATGGAAAAGAAATTTATAACAATATGTCAAATTTAAAAATAGATGAGTATTCTGGTAAACAAGCAGCGCTTGGATTTATATATGGATATTCACATACTCAGACTATGACAAGTCTAATTAGACTTTCATTATTGCAAAAGTATAATATTAAATTTGATATTAATAGAAAATTTGCTGAGGATACAGCTTTTGAGATAAAATCATATGCACATGCAAATAAGGTTTATTGTATTAACAAAATATATTGTCATTATGTTAAATGGGGTGAATCGGTTACAAATAATGTATCTTTAAATTTCTTAGACGTATATTATTCAAATTTAGATACATTAGCTTATATAAAGGAAAAAATTAAAGATAAAGGTATAGAAAAAGCAATGGTTGAAAGCAGGATTCCAATATCAATAGTGACTATTGTAGGGGCCTTTGCGACTAAAATGGAATTGCGCGAGGAAATGTATAAATTTATAGAAAATAAAGAGGTAAGAAGATATCTAGCTAAACATAAAATGTACAGATTAGAAAAGGATCAAATAAAATATTTTATATTAAGCAAAATGATATTATATATGCCTAAGATAGTAGAAAAGTATTATAGTAGGAGAGGGTAGGTCAGTTAGCAGTTAACAATTAACAGTTTAGAAAAGTAAGTTCGAAATTTTGGATAAATTTCAGAAGCAAGTATACATTGTTAATGTGGTGTACTAGATAGCAGGGATTTTTAATTATTTACTGAAAAGATGGCATGAAAGGAATATAGATAATGAACGATAAGAACTATACATATAACAAAGATGATTATGAAGATTTAAGCTTAAGAGATGCTCAAATGATTATGGTTGATATATTAAAAGATGTTCATGAATTGTGTGAAAAACATGGACTTAAGTATTTTTTAGATGCAGGAACTTTAATTGGAGCTGTTAGACATAAAGGATTTATTCCATGGGATGATGATGTTGACATAGGGATGCTTAGAGAAGATTATAATAAGTTTTTAGAAATAGCAAAAAATGAATTACCAGAACATTTATTTTTGCAAACATTTGAAACTGATAACTATTATGATATTTACCCTGTACCCTGTAAAGTTAGATATAATAACACTATTTTATTTGAAGCAGGAACAACTGAAAATCACAAAATGCATAATGGAGTATATATTGATGTTTTTCCTTATGATAGCTTGCCGAAACATAATTTTATTTATAAAATTCAACGTATGCTAAGTTATAATATTTTAAAAAGTTTCAAAAGAATTAAAGATACACCAGAAAAATTGAGTTTTAAAAATAGAATAACTTTTTCATTTTATCGATTAGTAATAAAATTGTTTCCTAACAATAGAAGGTTAAAACTATTTAATTATTTAACTACTTGGAATGATGTGAATTCAGAGTATATGGGATATGGTGTTGATACTTATTGGAGTGAGTATATTTATAAAAAATCAGATTACTTTGATTTGGCTAAACTAGAGTTTGAAGGACAATATTTTTATGCGCCCAAAAATTATGATGCTATTTTGACACAGCTATATGGTGATTATATGACAATGCCAAAAGTAGAAGATAGAGTATGGCATGCTAAAGAAATAAAAAAACTTAAAGGGTTATAGAATGGAAAGAATTATGAAGTTTTACTTAAGAAAAATGACTAAACATTGCATATGGATAGCAATATTAGTATAATTTAAAAAGACCATATATAAAGTAGTATACTTTTAGTAAAGGTAGTGAATAATGTTGATAAATGTATCTATAATTACCCCAGTTTATAATGTGGAAAAATGTATTGAAAGAAGTATAAATTCTGTTATAAATCAAACATGCAAGGATTTTGAACTTTTACTTATAGATGATGGATCTCAAGATAATAGTATTAAAATAGCAAAGGACTTACTTAAAAATTCTGATATAACATATAAAATTATAACTCAGGAAAATTCAGGAGTTAGTGTTGCAAGAAATAGAGGGATTCAAGAGGCTAGTGGTGAGTACATGACATTTTTAGATTCGGATGATTATATTGATTCTAAATTTATTGAACTTATGTATAAAAAAGCGCAGATGACTGAATGTGATGTGGTTTTTTGTGATTATAGTGAAGTGGATGCTGAAGAAAAAGTTTTAGTTAAGAATAGAACAAAATATATAGAAAATTTCATTAGCGGAAAAGAAGCTGCACTAAAGCAATTAAAAGATGATATTACAATAGGAATGAGAAGTGCTATCTACAAGACTTCAATAATTAATGGAAATGGTCTTCTATTTGATGAAAATAGAAAATATGGAGAGGATATGACATTTGTTGTAAAGGCTTTATTATATGCTAATAAAGTTATAAGTGTAAATGAAGTATTGGCATTTTATGTTATATGGGAAAATTCTGTAACACAAAATGTGTCTTTAAAACATTTGGATTGTTACTATTCTTACGTTGATTTATTAGAAGACGTAAGACATGATGGGAAATTAAAAGACATAGAAAAATTTCTAGTTGAATTTAAGATTCCATATTCAATAGCACATGTTTTTTCAGTATTAAGTAGGGATTCAAATTTCCATGAGGACCTTTTTAAGTTCTTAAGTCAAAACAATGTAAGAAAAGCGTTAAAAAATTATAAAATGCAAAAATTTGATAAAAATAATCTCAGATATTTTATTCAATGCAAGGGAATGAGATTCGCTCCAAATGTATTATCAAAAATCTTAAAAAAGGCTAGATAATTATATTAGAGTTTTAGTTTAATTAATATTTATCAAGGATATCTCCAGAAGGGGAGGAAGTTTAAATGAATAAATGGAAAACATGGATAGTTATAATAATTGATATGTTTATGGTGAATATGGCTTACCTATTTGCTATAAATATAACAAATAGTGATAAATTCACACTAATTTCAAAGATATATACTGATGATTGCATGGTTTTAAGTTTAATTTATATAGTTTGTTTTTACTTGTTCAAAATGTATGAAAGTTTATGGCACTTAACTGGTACAGATGAGTTTTTGCTAGGTGTTGGCGGAAATATTTTAGCAGGTATATTATCTATTGGATATACTAGAATTTTTGGTTCAGTTATACCGCTAAATGTTTCTGTAGTAGGAATACTACTAAGTATTTTCTTTGTATTAGGATATAGAATTCTTTATAGAGTTTATAGAAGAACTCTTTTGTACATACCATTTAAATATTCATCAGATCAAAGAAGAGTAATGATAGTTGGAGCTGGTTCTGCTGGAACTATGATTATTAATGAAATGATGGCAAGGCGAGAGTTAAAATATAATCCTATAGTTCTTGTAGATGATGATAAAAATAAGCTTGGAAAAAGAATATCAGGAGTTAAAATAGAAGGAAACAGACATGACATACCTTATATTGCTGGAGAGCAAGAAATAGATATGATTTTAATTGCTATTCCATCTCTTGATGCAAAGAATAAGGCTGAAATAATTGAAATCTGTAAAAATACTAATTGTAAATTGCAAATAATTCCTGGAATGTACGAGATATTAAGTGGAGATGCTACAGTTAGTAGAATTAAAGATGTTGACTTGGAAGATTTACTTGGAAGAGACCCTATTCAGTTAGATAATAAGGGAATAGCTGATTATATAGAAGGACGAACTATACTGATTACAGGTGGTGGTGGTTCTATAGGTTCAGAACTTTGTAGGCAAATAGCTATATATAATCCTAAAAGACTTATATTGTTTGATATTTATGAGAATAATGTATATGATATTCAAAATGAACTTAAAGAAGATTTTCCAGATATGAATCTTACTGTGTTAATAGGTTCAGTTAGGGATAGAAAAAGACTTCATGAAGTATTTACGAAATACAAGATAAATGTTGTATTTCATGCTGCAGCTCATAAACATGTACCTTTAATGGAAGATAGTCCTAAAGAAGCTGTAAAAAATAATGTGTTTGGAACTTTGAATTTAGCTTTGGAAGCAAGCGCTGCTAATATAGAAAGATTTGTTATGATTTCAACAGATAAAGCTGTTAATCCAACTAACATTATGGGAGCAACAAAGAGATTGTGCGAAATGATTATTCAAGCAATGGATAAGCAATCTGAAACAGAATTTGTTGCAGTTAGATTTGGTAATGTTCTTGGAAGTAATGGTTCTGTAATACCTTTATTTAAAAGGCAAATTGCTAAAGGGGGACCTGTAACTGTAACTCATAAAAAAATTATTAGATATTTCATGTTAATTCCTGAAGCTGCTCAATTAGTGCTTCAAGCAGGAGCTTTTGCTAAAGGTGGAGAAATATTTGTCTTAGATATGGGAAAGCCAGTTAAAATGTACGATTTAGCATGTGATTTAATTAAGCTATCGGGTCTTGAACCTAATAGGGATATAAAAATTGTGTTTACAGGACTTAGACCAGGAGAAAAGTTATATGAAGAGTTATTAATGAGTGAAGAAGGTTTAGAAAATACTGTTCACAAAAAAATATATATAGGTAAACCCATGTTTGAAGATATGGATACCTTAAAACAAAAACTTGAACAATTACAAAATTTATTAGACTTAAATGATATAGCAGAAATTAAACGTCAAATGCAAAAAATTGTTCCAACATATCATTATAAGAATGAAGATGAAGTAGCGGCAGATAATGCAGATAAGGAGTAATTATGACTAAGGAAAACAGAAGTAGAAATATTATTTTAGCAATTGTATTTGCCATTGCAGGATTTTTAGGAATAGCAAATGGAAGCTATTTGATAACAGCAATGTACATAATAACAGTAATAGTAGGGGTTTTTATTATAAAGGAAAAGGATATTTATAATGTACTTTATGCTGTACTTTTAGTATCTACCTTTTATGATTATGCACTATATGTTCCAGGAATAAAAAGTATATATATGTTTCATATAGTGTTAGGTGTATTTACATTAATATCACTATATAAAGCATTTAAAGATAGAGATGTTCTATTGAATTTGGATAGAAAAGTTTTATCAATATATGTAATTTGGTTTATTTATATGTGTGTTAGTGTAACTTGGGCGTTAAATAGAAATTTAGCAATAAAGTATATAGCTATCTATTTAATGATGTTCGCATTTATTCTTAATATGATGATTTATAATATAAATAAAAAAAGAATAAAAAATACTATTAATTTATTATTATTTTTAATTTCGATTGTTACAATAATTGGTTTTATAGAAGTTACTTTAGGTAATCAATTACCAATAAAACATTATGCTGATGCCTTTATAACCGCGCTACCAATAAATGATCAAAATTTAATAAATTCAAGACCCATAGCTTTTTCATTTAATCCAAATAATTTAGCTGCAACACTTGCAATATTATGTCCATTATTGTTTTATACAATTTATAAATCACAGAATATAGTTGTAAAGATATGGTGTATATTAGTTTCATTTATAGCCTTTTTATTAATTGCAATAACAACATCAAGAACTGGTTTTGTAGCAGCTGCATTTGGTGTTGTCGTTTATGCAATTTATTCGATTTTTAATATTAAAAGAATAGGCTTAAAGGCAATATTATGTCCAATAATATTAATTGTTTCTCTTTTTGCAACATTTAATTATAGTTATATATATATGGACATTGTTTCAAATGGGCAAATGAAATCAGACAATGGTCTTGCTGATAAAATGAATGCATTAGGGGATCAAGAAATACGAGAGGGTGGAGAAGGTTCACTTAATGTCAGAACAACTATAATAAAAGATGTGCTAATAAAGGGAATAATAAACGAAAAAAAATATCTAGGATCTGGCGTAGGCAATGTTGAACAATATATTAGAAATCAAAATAATACAATGGGTATATTTAGTCCACACTGCTATGCAATAGAAATTATTGGAGACTTTGGGATACCTGGAGTAGTATTATATGGAATCTACTATTTATATTTACTTATTGGAAATATCATTATTGGGATAAAGAAGAAAAGCATTATGTGTTTTGCAGCAGTAGCAGGGCTTATAGCATTTGCACCAGCAAGCTTTGGACCAAGCTCGATAACTTATGTATTTTCATATTGGTTGCTTATGGGATTCTCAGTAGCGTGTATTCAAGTTTACAAGCAAGAAGAAGATGCTGGTTATAAGAAAACCTCATCAATAAAAGAATTTAGAATTATATAATTTAAGGTACATGAAAAGAAATAACAAGTCCAAAGTTGCCATGGAAAATAGGCTGGCAAATAGACTTGTTATTTCTTTTAATATGCCTAATATTTATAGTTGTTTGTTTTGTTATTATACGTACTGTGAGTTGAAACAATTTCCATTTTGAGGTATGATATTATTTGTTAGTATTAAGACATAAATAATAAAATAATAGACTAGCATGCTTGTCTGTTATTTTTTTGTGCAAATAAGGAGGAAATAGGTAAATGAAGAACCCTATAAAGAAGACATTAGCGATATTCTCAATGGTGGCATTCCTATGCATATCATCTAATGGAATTATGGCGAGAGCAGACGATAAACTAAATCAAATAGCGGTGACTACCAGTAGTAATCAAAGCATAACAGATAATGGAAATACTACTGAAAAAAATAATAGTACAAGCACTAATGAAAGCAAAGGGAATACAAATACAGTGGATACTAATTCAAATATTAGTAAACAAAAGCCAAGTGATCCAAGTAAAAGTGAAGTGAAAGATTCTCAAACAAATAAAGAACAAGTAATTATACCAGGATGGCAGAAAAAAGATGGGAAATTGTATTATGTTACTAAAGATGGAATAGTGAAAAATACAGGGTGGTTTAAGGAAAGTGATATAAATCCAAAGGAGAAAAATGATACAAATCTAAAGGAGAAAAATGAAAAAGAATATTATTTAGATAAAGATCATGCTGCAACAATAGAATGGGAAAAAATCAATAATTCATGGTATTACTTTGACGAAGCAGGAGTCAAGCAGGTCGGTTGGAAAGAAGTAGATGGGTATTGGTACCATTTGGATAATAGTGGAATAATGGAAAAAGGCTGGATTAAAATTGATGGAAAAAAATATTACTTAAATAGTGAAGGGAAAATGGTAATTAGAAAACAGTACTTTGATGATAAGTGGTATTTTTTTCAAACAGATGGATCTCTTCAAAATGGATTCTATAAATA
>Ga0224516_1000170_pt1 | contig 16514 bp, 16 predicted proteins | sample IRFST0metaG_FD_179884 | JGI IMG/M metagenome (GOLD analysis project Ga0224516, IMG submission 179884) | Peat soil microbial communities from Stordalen Mire, Sweden - IR.F.S.T0 | ecosystem: Environmental > Terrestrial > Soil > Wetlands > Peat | place: Sweden: Norrbotten County, Stordalen Mire... | reverse complement strand
TAGAATAAAGCGCCAGAACTTGTGGAAACAAGTTGACGAGGTTGGGGAGTTATCGAAACTTCGGCGGGTGCCCCACGGTAAGGTATTTTTGATTTATTAGTTTATTTCAGATACCGCAGCACTACCGTTAACAACTGGCAAAACTTTAAAGTAATTTAAAGTACAAATCCAGTTTGGTGTTAAAACCTTCAAAAGTTCAAGGATTTTAGGGTACTAGGATAATTATGCCCTTTTTTAAGTCAAGCAACTCATTACGGTCTAATTCATATAATATAATTATGAATTAGAAAAACAGTTCTGTAGCTATGCTAGTACAAAGCTTTGAAACTTAGATAAAATCAAATATTAAAGGACTTACTCAAATTAGTTAAGAGTAAGCTTATAAAGAGATGGAAGGAAGATAAATAATATGTGCGGAATAGTTGGATATTTAGGAACTGGAAGAGCAACAGCATTTTTAATTAATGGATTATCAAAGTTGGAATATAGAGGATATGACTCAGCTGGAGTTGCTGTTCTTAATAAAGGAAATATTGAAGTAAGAAAGTTTAAGGGACGTTTAGCTAATTTAGCTAATGATATAAAGGAAAATCCTGTTGAGGGAAATATCGGAATAGGTCATACAAGATGGGCAACTCATGGAGCTCCATCAGATGTGAATTCTCATCCACATTTAAATACTAAGGAAACAATTGCTGTAGTTCAAAATGGTATTATTGAGAACTATTTAACTTTAAGAACATGGCTTAAAGGTGAAGGATATACTTTCAAATCAGAAACTGATACAGAAGTTATTCCAAACTTAATTGACTATTACTATAAGGGAGATTTATTTGAAGCAGTTAGAAAAGCTCTTAAGAGGCTTGAAGGCAGTTACGCTTTAGGTGTTATTTCTAAAGATGAACCAGATAAGCTAATTGCTGTAAGAAAAGAATGTCCACTAATAGTAGGATTAGGTGAAAATGAAACGTTTATAGCATCAGATATTCCAGCAGTATTAAGCTATACTAGAGATGTATATCTTTTAGAAGATCATGAAATAGCTGTTCTTACAAAAGATGGAGTTAAGCTTTATGGTCAAGATGGACAAAAAATTCAAAAAGAAATATATCATGTAACATGGAGTGAAGATGCAGCAGAAAAAGGTGGATTTGAAGATTTCATGTTAAAAGAAATCCATGAACAACCAAGAGCTATAAGAGATACTATGGCTGGAAGAGTTTCCATGGAGAATGAAATATTATTAGATGAATTAAAGATTACTAAAGAAGATCTTCGAAATACGGATAGAATATTTATAGTAGCTTGTGGTACTGCATATCATGCTGGACTTGTAGGTAAGAATTTAATAGAATCACTTGCAAGAATACCTGTTGAAGTAGATATTGCATCAGAATTTAGATATAGAAATCCATTAGTTACTGAAAGATCTTTAGTTATTGTAATAAGTCAATCAGGAGAAACAGCAGATACACTCGCAGCACTTAGAAATAGTAAGAATATTGGTGCTACAATAATTGCACTTACTAATGTTGTTGGAAGCTCAGTATCAAGAGAGGCTGATCATGTACTATACACATTAGCTGGACCAGAAATATCTGTTGCTTCAACAAAAGCTTATACAACTCAAATTATTGGAATGTATATGATGGCAATGACGTTTGCTAAAATTTTAGGTACACTAAAGAGTGATAGATTAGATAAATTAAAAGAAGAGTTATTAAACTTACCAGAAAAGGTAGAATTAGTTTTAGAAGATAAGGAAATAATAAAAAAGATAGCTGAGACAGTATATGAAGAAAAGGATATGTTCTATTTAGGTAGAGGATTAGATTATGCATTAGCATTAGAAGGATCACTTAAGCTTAAAGAAATATCATATATCCATTCAGAAGCATATGCTGGTGGAGAATTAAAGCATGGTCCTATAGCTTTAATTGAAGATGGAACAAAGGTTGTAACTTTATTAACTCAAGAAGCTTTAAAAGAAAAAATGGTAAGTAATATAGTTGAAATTAAAGCTAGAGGAGCAGAAGTTATTGGAGTTTGCTATGAAGGAACAAAGGGCTTAGAAGAAGTTCTAAATGATGTTATATATATTCCAAGAACTATAGATATATTTGCTCCAGTACTTGGAATTGTGGTTCTTCAATTATTCTCATATTATGTTGCTAAGGCTAAGGGCTGCGATATTGATAAGCCTAGGAATTTGGCGAAGTCTGTTACTGTGGAATAAAAGGACGAGTTTGATGTATAGGCTTAGAACAAAGCTTGATTATTTATAATAAAGATTGATTAAGAATCATGAATGGAATGAAGGAGAAATCCTAAAGCCATTCATGATTTTTTTGTTTGGGGAGTATTAATTTTATTATCAGGAATGATATAAATTATGATTTATAAATATGAAAGAGTTAGTACAAAGAAACAAAGTGTAGGCCAGCATTAAATAAATTAAAACTAGATGTTAATGATGGCGATATAATTTACTGTGAAAGTACCATCATAAATAACCCCATTTGGGGTTGATAATATCAGAATATATATGTTTCTGTTTAATATTGATGAACACAAAGAACCTCATTTCCATATTGATTTTGGAACGATATGTTGGGAATGTGGAGCAGAATTAAGCCGAGATACGTTTTATCTCAAAGGTGAAAATTCTGAACTATCCATTACTAAATAAAGAGTAAGATAATAAAACAGGACTTACTTTACAAAGGTAAGTCCTTATTACATAAATAGGTGGTCAATAATTTATAAGTAATTAATTAGCTTGATATACGATTTTCCCACCAACGATAGTTGTAAGTGCTTTAATTGATTCTATTTTTTCTGCAGGAATGGTTAGCAAATCTTCAGATAGAACAACCAAGTCTGCAAGCTGCCAGGTTCGATGGAACCTAGCTTTTTTTCATTGCATTGAGTGTATGCACTTCCCATTGTCCAAAGATATAAAGCCTCTTCACGGGATATGGTTTCATCCGGCCCTTGTACTTCGCCACTTACAATGCGACGTGTTACCATCCATGAAATTGAAATAAATGGGTTCCATGGAATGACTGGGGCATCTGTTCCTCCTCCCATGATTATACCTTTGCCAAGCATTGTACGAAGGGGAATAGCAGCATTTGTACGTTGTTCACCCCAGAAATTTTTCATGTTTCGTCCCAAGAGGTACGGGTGATTTTGCACCGTAGTTAAGAGACCTAGTTTTTTGATTTTATTTAGACTTTCTTCCGTTGGATACATGACATGCATAACAACCCATCTCAAATCCTGAATTGGTATGGTTTTATTCAACTCTTCGTAGCTGTTAACTACAAACTCAATTGCGGCATCACCTGCAACGTGTACTTGCATTTGGAAGCCTTTCTCTGCAACTAACCTCAACATATCAGCAAATTCCTTTTCTCGTGCTTCACCATCATAGACTTGTACACCTCGATATTCAGTGTTTGGCTGCACACCTTTTGTCATCAAGCCAATTTTGTTCCCAATATTGTAATTGAAACCAATGAGCCTTACTCTATTATTCGTTATGTGCAAGCTGGATTGGGATTAGCTTTCATTCCTCCATCATTATGGGAACCGAACGCAGAGTTAACAAAGGGTATTCTTCGAATCCAAGATACTGTTTGTAAATCTGCCATGGAGTTGTATTGGAAGAATGATCGATACGTCTCTCAAGCAGCACGTCAATTTAAGGAGTTTGTTGTTAGCTATTTTTATGATTTAGAAAAAAAACACAAAATATGAAGTTATGTAAAATCTTCTTCACTTGCTAATCTTGTATGATAAAAGCAAAATATTTAAACAATCCATCATAGGTATAAATAACCCCACATTATTCATGACATACTAAAAAGTCATGGCTTCCATGGCTAAAATACTAAGTTCGATAACTATTTTACCTTTCACTTAAAAAGTGATAAAAAAGTATAGAAAAAAGTCTCAAATTTGTTGTATTTAGTTTTCAAAAAACAATTAACAAAGGAGAGACTTATATGGGTGTTGTTTTCAGAAAAGAATTATTTACAGTAAACTAAAAGATAACTATTCTTTATTAGAATGCGTTATAGAGTTTTTACACAATGTAGTAGGTGAATGTGGATATAATAGAGATAAACAGGAGCGAACAGCTATATCGGGAATTCATGATGTTCAGCATTCAATATATGCAACATATTGTAATTATTTTATTTCGGAAGATAAGACTTTTTCGAAAATAACAAATGCCGTATATACTTATTTATGAATAGAAACACATGTGATTAATGTTGATGAATTTGAGAAGATTATACAAAAAGATAATAATAAAGTGTAATCTATAATATAAAAGAACAATATTTTGATTAAACTTTGTTATAAAAACTTTTACTACATCTATGTATTTGAAGTATGTTTTGATTAATCTTTATAGTAAATTATAAATTTTTAATTTACGTATTTATAACAGTTGCAACGACTGGTTTGATCAAACTTTATTCAAAACCAACAATTTGTGTAGATTTACAACAAATTTTGATCATTTAGAATAAAATTTGATCATTTAAAACAAAGTTTAATTAAAATTTAATGAATTGGGAATGCTATAGAATAATGTATAGCATTATAGAAAAAGTATAAGAAGTCATAAAGGCTAGACATTTTATTCTTTAACATAGCCATTTTTAAAAATAATTGTATTTATAATCATCCTAAATATAAATATGAAAACTAATGTGTTTTTTACTGGGATAAATTTTATTTATTAGGTTGCATATTCTCATATTATTAATCCATAAATACTCTATAAACATTACGCTGGTCATTAAATGGTTTAGAGGTATTTATAGGTAAAAGGAAGACTTTAAACTGCATAAAAAAGTACTAAAGTTAAACATTGACAACTTGAGATAGTAATTGTACTATATTATATAGCGTGCTATGTAATATAAATAAATGTATATTATGTAATTCATATGAAAAGTATATAATAAATTAATAAGAGGTGTTATATGAATAAAGTTACTACAACAATAAGAACTGAAAAGAATCTATGGAATGAAAAACCTGAACAAATAACAAATATTGAAGAAATAATAGAAACGGAAGTTATTGTATGTGGTGGTGGTACTTCTGGAATTATAGCTGCCATATCTGCAGCTGAAAATGGAGCAAAAGTAATTTTGCTTGAAAAAAATAATTCATGCTATCCGCCCCGCGATTATATTGGAGCTATTGGGACCAAGGCTCATAAAGAACGTGGAATAGAAATTGATAAAAATCAAATAGTAAGTGAGTTATGTCGTCATGCCTGCTATAGAGTTGACCAAAGATTGTTGAATCTGTGGGCAAATGAAAGCGGTGAAATGATGGACTGGCTTTGTGACATTATGTCAAAAAGTAATATGAAAGTATATGTTGAAACTGATATAAATGAGAATATGCATATAAAAGAATGGCCAACTACTCATATATTCTATAGCCTTGATAAAGAAAATAAAATAACTACATTGAAAGTATTACTAAATAAAATGAATGAAGTTGGAGTTAACATAATGCTAAAAACTCCTATGTTCCAATTAGTTACTAACGGTAAAAAGGTAACTGGTGTTATTGCCCAAAATTCTAACAATCAATATATTCAAATTAATGCCACTAAAGGAGTTGTCCTTGCTACTGGTGGTTACTCAGACAATATAGAAATGGTGCAAACATTAAATCCAGTTGCTATTTCAAATACAACTGGAATTTCATCTACTCCATGCACTGGTGATGGTATTAAAGCTGGAACTTGGGTTGGTGCTGAAAAAGACCCTATCTCAACAGCTATGCTTTTTGATCGTATGGCAGTAAAACCAGGCAGTGCTGGTGGTCCTCCCTTTGAATCTCAGTTATTCTGGATGGGAAGTCAACCATTTTTAAAAGTAAATAAATTTGGGGAGCGTTATTCCAATGAATCTGTTCCATATGATTTTGGTGTTCATGCTGCTAGTATGCAGCCTGATAGAGTATGGTATTCTATTTTTGATTCAAACTGGCGTGAAGATGTACTAGCTTTCCATACTATAGGATGTTCAAGAATTATTCTACCAGAAGACCAAGATAAGCATCCAAAACGCTTTAACATGACACTCATAGAAAGAATGAATGAGAATCTTTTAAAATTAGGGTATATACAAAAAGCAAATACAATTGAAGAACTTGCTGAAAAATTAATGCTTCCACCAGAGTCTTTAAAATCTACTATAGAACGGTATAATGAATTGTGTGAAAAAGGCATAGACGAAGATTTTGGTAAAGAATATTTTCGAATGAAACCTGTTAGCTGTCCACCATTCTATGGGGTTACAGTAGGTGGTTTAATGTTATGTACATTAGATGGGTTACGTATTAATACAAATATGCAAGTATTAAACAAAAACTTAAAACCAATTGATGGACTATATGCAATAGGAAATGATAGTGGTGGTTTCTTTGCTTATTCATATCCAGAATTAATACCAGGTATTGCTGCTGGTAGAAGTATGACCTTTGCTAGACATGTTGGAAAATATTTAGCTAGCAAATAATTCTTACATTGCATTTATGAACTGTTAAATTACTCTAAAAAATTATTATCAATTATATCTAAAATATTTTATAATATAGTTTGTATGATTTATATCATAGACTACTTTTTTATAAAATATTATGATTAATAATATAGAGGTGAAATTATAATGAATAACTATAAGACATTAGGTATGACTTTTAGAGTAATTAATAAAACTCTTGAACATAACAAGAATAAGATTTTAGAAAGCTTAGAACTTACATCATCTCAAGCCGGTGTGCTAATCTATCTTTTGCAAAATCAAAACAATGAAATTAATCAAAAAGATATTGAAAGCTATCTTAATCTTAAAAATCCAACGGTAACTGGGATTCTAAACAGATTAGAAATTAAATGCTTTATAACTAGAGTTGCAAGTGATAAAGATGCTAGGCATAAAAAAATTGTTTTAACAAATAAAAGCAAAAATAAATGTAAGGAAATATTTGATGAAATAGAGATTGCAGAAAAACATATAATTCGTGGTATGTCACAGAAAGAAGTAGATCTTCTATCTGAACTTTTAGCCAAAGTTCTTAATAATCTACAGACCTAATTACAATGTACAACTTATAGTTATCAATTACTGACATTGTAAATTGTGCCTTGTACATAATTTAAATTCTTGCATTAATTAGGGTTTGCTGAGCAAATTCTAATTAGCTTTGAAAGACTCTTTAAACCTTTTTCTAAAGATGTTAATGATGCATAGGAATATGGTATTTTCATATTTTGGTTGAATTTCCTTAAAATAAAGAAAATTAAAATATTTTAGAAGAAATATAAGATATTACAATTTACTTTTTGCTAGTCAAATTAAGTTTTTCTAAAAAGATATGTTTAAGATTAGAATTATTCACAAGAATTTAAATGAGGTGATTTTTTGAATACTAATTGTATTCAATTATAACCGTTATGATTATTGACAATGTGCTAGATTTTATTCAAAGAATAATGAAAAACTCAAATGATGATTTTTATACTGTGGTTCATGGCTGTTGCCAATGCGGTTATTCAGGCAATTTACATAGACATGCATATTATTATAGAACTGTAATATGTAGAAATGTAAATGTAAGAGTTAGAATTCGAAGAATTATATGTCCTTGTTGCATGAGGACCCATGCAATAATATCATCTGATAATATCTATTAAGTAGACAAAATCTTAAGCATTTTAATCAAACTTTATTACAAAAATAAATTTATATAAAAATAGAAAGAACAATATTTTGACTAAACTTTGTTTCAAAATATTGTTTTATATTTTACGAAAGAATGAGAAGTGACAGGATTAGTTTGATAATTTTAAATAAAATATGATTGAGGATCATGAAGGAAATGCAGGAACATCAACTGCACTCCTTCATTTTTTTATTCATTCTGTCCCGACAATGTAGTATTAGTACCAGGAATATTAGGTTTATGCCATGATAAGATTCAAGGGAAATTGATAGAAAAAGATATGGATAAATGAGGTGAAACCTTGGTGAGAGAAAGATAGGCATGTTGAATTGCTAAAGATTGAAAAGATAAATAAAGTTATGAACAATATTGTCCACAGTAGAACCATAAATTCCGGCTTTAATGTGGACAAATTTTCTTTCAGAACTATCCTAAAAAAAAGGAAGTCGAAATGACTTCCTTTAAATTATAATATCAAAAATAGCACTCTTTAATATTTTTAATTACTAAATGTATAAAAGCAACATTATATAAGTAAAGTTTAATAATTACTTTATGCTACCCATTCCCCTGTTTCATTTAGTACATAGCCATCTATAACTTTATTTTTTGCCATAACTCCATTTTCTTCTAAGTAATACCAATTATCATTACTATTTTGAACCCATCCAGTCTTCATGGCTCCATTTGTATCAAGATAATACCACTGATTATCTTTGTCTAATAGCCAACCTGTTTTCATAGTTCCATCTGTATTTAAGTAATACCATTGATTATTAATTAGCTTCCAAGTTTTTAAGTTACTTGATTCAGAATTGACTATTGAAGTGCTTTTAGTAGAAATTTTCCAATTATTTGAGCATGTTGGATTTATTATTTTAGAAGATTTAATATATGAAATCATCAAGCTTCTAATTTGTCCATCATCACCAAGAGCTTTAGCAGAACTATAAGTAACTATACTTGGATCTGTATTACTTAATCCAGCTTCCTTCATAAAGCCGCCTCCGCCATTATATCTGTAATCATTAATGGCAACAGTGAATACATCTGTATTACTGATTGGTTTTCCGTTATACTCTAAGTTAACTATTCTGCTTCCAACAGGTTTTGTTAAATCGATATTATAAGATGCACCATATAATTGATCTAAATTGTAGTCTGGAATGTTTAATGCAGCATCTTTTTCAATTTTGTCTGTTTCATTTGAAACTTGTTTATAATATCTCACAGAATATTCTAACCATTTTTTAACTTGTTCCCCATTCATCTTTACACCATAAAGGTAATTTTCAAACACATAAGTCCCCATAATATCCCTATTTGTTATATCACCCTTTGGTATATTAGCCGTAGCACTTAATGGTGCTGCTATTGAAAGTTGTGCATTAGCATTTTGAGCTTGGACTTTGTTTATCAATTCCATTATGGCAGTTGCAGATGTAGTTTGTCCTTTACCTGAAAATGCATCTGTTGCTTGTCCTATTACTGTAGCTGTATAGTCTAGTGTTTTATCTTGATATGGTTTAATCAATGAAACAATGCTTGGATCTTCTGCTATTGTTTTATCCATTGCCACATTTTTTGTGTTTACATTTGTAACAGCATTGTTGTTATCTAAATTTATATCTATTTGTGATATAAAGCTTGCGCTTTTAGATGGTTCAAGTACTGGTACAACTTTTCCGTCTGGATTTTTTAAAGTACGATCATTTATATTTGAATGAGCATGTCCTGCAATTATCGCATCTATTCCTGAAACTTTGCTTGCAAGTGCTTTTATTTGATTTTCTGGAATAACATCACTAGTTCCTTCTTCTCCACTATGTGCAGCTACAATTACAATATCTGCACCTTGTTTTTTAACTTCAGGAACCCATTTTTTAGCTTCTTCAACAATATCGTTAAAGTGAAGACCTTTATAATGTTCTGGATTTTCCCAACTTGGAATACACTTGTTTGTAAGTCCTAATATACCAACCTTCACAGTCTTTCCGTTTACATTGAAAGCTTTAATATAATAAGGTTCTACAAGATTAGAATTATCAGTTTTATAAGCATTAGCTGCTAAAACGTGCAGCCCTTGATCTTTATAATCATTTACTACTCTGTTTAGAGTATCAAGTCCAAAATTAAACTCATGATTTCCAAGAGTTTCTGTATCATATTTCATTGCTCCCATAACTTTTGCCATTGGATAAACAGAAGTCTTGTCTTGCATATTGTAGTAATAAACTAAAGGAGTACCTTGAATTGTATCCCCATTGTCAATTAACATTACATTAGGATTAGAAGCTCTTAAATTGTTTACATAAGTTGAAACTTTTGCTAATCCTTGTCCCTTTGCAGTAGCACTGTTTGTACCATAATCCCAATCTAAAACACTTCCATGAACATCAGAAGTTGCTACTATTGATATTGAAGCTTTTGTTGCAATTGTTGATGTACTATTAGTACTAGTGGTATCTGCCTTTGCTACTTGAATTGAACCGAACATAACGAAATTTGATAGAATAAATGTACTAATTAACAAAGCACTAATTTCTTTCCTTTTAATCATTATTATTCCTCCATATCTAATTTTTGCCCCTAATAATATTATATATCAGAATCTATTAAAAAGTAACTATACATATTTTGGTTTTTGTAAAACTTTTGTTAATTTCTTTGTATGAAGTATACCAAATTTTATATACACATAGGAAAGATGAAATAATAAACCATTTAAAAAGTTTCTAATTTGCGCTGAAATAAATATAATTTAAAGTAGTTGCAAATAACAACAGTTTTGTATTACAATCATGATGAGGTGATAAAGTTTGGAAAATCAAGATGGCAATTATATAAGAGAATTAATCCGGATTTTAGTAAGAAACTTAGGTATTCTTGAAAAAAGTGAGGCAAATTGCTCGGGACTCACTATTTCTAAATGTCATGCCATTGTTGAAATAGGAAGAGCAAAGGAAATATCATTAAACGAACTTGCAATGTTATTAGAATTAGATAAGAGTACAATGAGTAGAACAATAAATAATCTTGTTGATGAGAAATTAGTTATTAGAGAGACACATATAGAGGATAGACGGTATATAGCTATAGCTTTAACAAAAAAAGGTCAACAAATTTTTAAAAATATAGAAAGTAACATGGAACTCTATTACGGAGGTATATTTAAATCTATTCCAGAAGATAAGAGAGCATTGGTAATTGAAGGTTTAAAATTGCTTACAGATGCAGTTAAAGAAAATAAGGGTTGCTAATACAAGCATAAAGTGATGAGTAAGAAAAATATATAAATAAAATGGAGGAAAGAAATATGGATTATATAATTGATGAAATGATAAAATCTGATTGGGAGCAGGTTGCAAACATTTATCTAGAAGGAATTAAAACGGAAAAGGCAACATTTCAGACAGAAGTTCCTACTTGGGATAATTGGAATAATGGTCATATTACTTCGTGTAGATTAGTGGTTCGTTCAGAATCTGAGGTGCTAGGTTGGGCTGCATTAAGTGCAACTTCAAGTAGATGTGTTTATGCCGGTGTAGCAGAAGTTAGTATCTATATTGGTGAGAATTATAATGGGAAGGGGATAGGAACAGCTCTTTTAAAGGAATTAATTAAATTATCAGAAGAAAATGGATTTTGGACTTTGCAATCTGGAATTATAAGAAAAAATACTCAAAGCATAGCATTACACAAAAACTGTGGTTTTAGAGAAATTGGAATAAGAGAAAAGGTTGCTAAGATGAATAATAAAGAATGGATGGATGTAACTTTTATGGAACGTAGAAGTACGATAGTTGGAATAGGTTAAAATCTTTCTAGCAGAAGAGAAACAAATAAAGCATAAGTTAAATAGAAAAATATAAGAATTAGATACTATAATTAGGTTATAATTAATATGATGATTTTAATTTGAGGTGAATATTATGGATGAAGAGCAATTAAATATAGTTAATAAGTTAAAAGGTAATGAAATTAAAGAATATGCTAGTAAATTGCCAATAAATAATATTTTAGTTTTTGGTAGTTTAATTACTGACGAATTTAATAAAGAATCAGATGTAGATATAGCAATACTAGGAAACACAAAACTTCATATTAAAGATGTATTAAGATTAGAATTATTTTTTGAGGATTTATTAGAAAGACCTATTGATGTAGTTGATTTAAGAAGTGAAACTTTGGATTTGTTTATAAAGATAGATATATTAAATACAGGAAAAAGCATATATACGACAGATAATAATGAAAACTTAGAAAAATTTATGGATGAATTAGACTGGTATTATAAAGAAAATGAACATTATTTTCAATGTAGAAAGAGAGATTTAATATCATGAATAGAGACAGATTACTTAAAGTAATAGAAGATATGACTGAAGTAATAAAAAATTTAAAGGATTGTATTAATGTGTTGCAACAGTCTGAAGAAGATAATAAGACAATTTTTATAGAATTTGGTCTTAAACAAATTTTTGTTGATTTTTTCATTACTGTAGAAAATTTAACATCAATGATTCTAAAAGAATTAAAGCAATATAAAATAGGAATAGATATGAAAGCATCGTTACTTATATTAAAGAATAATGGGGTTATCGATGAAGAAATGCTTAATTTCTTAAATGAGGAAAGATTACTTAGAAATAGAATATCACATAGATATAAGGAACCATCAAAACATGAACTGCTAGAATTTATTAACGAAAATATTAAAAACTTTGATAAAGTCTTATCTATAGCCAAGATATATATGTAGTCTTGAAAAAGGTAAATTTCTCAGTTGTTTATATGTATCTTACGTCATTTATTGAATTGTTGAGAAATTACCTATATAATTTAAATATCTAAATTTAGATTAGTTAAGGGGGGATATACATGAGACTTGTTACTCGTTCTGATTTTGATGGATTAGCTTGTGCTGTTATTTTAAAAAAACTTGGTATTATAGATAGTTATAAATTTGCTCATCCCAAGAACTGGTCTTGGAAGATTTAGAGATTTTAGAATTAGTAATTATCAACTTATGGAAGAACTAATTGATTATTGTAGCTCAATGACAATTGATGAAATTCTGAAGTTAGATGATGTTGCTGAAAGAGTAAAACTATATTATGAACAAAATGAATTGTTCAAAAGTATGATTAGAAAGTATACTACAATAGATGGAAATGTTATAATAACAGACTTAAGAAATGTTGAAACTATATATACTGGAAATAGATTTTTAATTTACAGTTTATATCCGAAGCAAAATGTATCAATATGGCTAGTTGATGGAAAAAATAAACAGAACTGTTCTTTTGCTGTTGGATACAGCATTATAAATAAGACATGTAAATCTAATATTGGTTCCTTAATGCTTAAAAATAATGGTGGTGGTCATGAAAAGGTGGGTACATGCCAAGTTGATTATGATTCTACTGATAGAATATTAGTGGAATTAGTATTAGAATTAAAAAATAATGGGTAATATATTAATAAAAATAAAAAATCGAGATTTTTTCTCGATTTTTTTAATTGTACATTATATTATGAGGACATTATAAGCTTATCTTTTTGTAATATATGCTCTAAAATCCAATTGAATATAAAATCTAGCAAGTCCTCTATATATTTTTGTTGGTTTCTATCAATATCATATAAACGTATTGAATCAATTTTTTTTATAAAAGCAGTATGTTCCTTTTTTTGATCTTCGTATCCAGGATAATTAACCTTAAGCATATACTCCTCTTCGCACTCGAAATGATATTTAGTATAATTGCGCAAATCTTCAATTATCACAATTATCTCATCGTATTTATCCATTTTCAAACCATTTTTTAAAAGAGCATAGGCTTGATTACCTATATCAAAAAGATGTTTATGCTGAGTATCAATTAAGTCCATATCAATTGAATAACTGTCTTTCCAAATTAACATACTAATTCCTCCAGGCATAATTTATTTTTGTATATATATACTTAGTCTTTAATAGAATTATATCATGTTTAGATAATAAATAACATAAGTAGACTTTATTGAAAACATTAAAAACTTTGATAAAGTTTTATCTATAGCCAAAATATATATGTATTAAGTAAAGTATGGAGGATAAATATATATCCTTCATGCTTTTTATAATTTTGAGGGGGAGTAAGATGTTTAAATTTATTAGGAAATCGTTTAAGGCAAAAATGGAATTCAATATACAGCTCTAATTGATTCTAATATGGTGGATGTCATTGATAGTCAGAAAGAAGAGATTGGGAAAAGTTTTGCTGATGACAAAGAAACGATAGAAACTATTAAAGGTAAAGAAGCTAGCACCAGCTTCTATATTGATCCTATTGGATCTAATGTGCTAGATATTTAAGTTCCAGTTGATTTTAAGGTTGGTAATAAGCAAATTGCTTCTGTGGATGTAGGAATTTCTATGGATAGGTTATATGAGAGTATATATAAATCAATAATAAAGAGCTTGATTTTAACGATCGTGTTAATTATAGTATTCTCAATAATACCTATATTAATTATAAATGTTATAGTAGTTAAGCCTTTACGTGAAGGAGTAAAATTAGCAACATCAATTGCAGATAAAGATTTAAGTTTGTTTATATCATCAAAGAGTGAGGATGAAATAGTTTCAAATTCAAATAAAACTAAAGAAATATCTATAGAAGTAAGTAATTATGCGAAGGATGTTAATCAATCTGCGGTAATAGGCAGGAATTCCATACAAGAGATTATACATACTATAGGTGAAATAGATAATTCTTCAAGGAATGTTACTGATTACATTAAACAACTAGAAAAAGAAACAATTAAAATTGGGGACATTATAATTACAATAGCAGATATTTCTGAGCAAACAAATTTGTTAGCTTTAAATGCATCTATTGAAGCAGCTAGAGCTGGTGAAGCTGGTAAAGGTTTTGCTGTTGTCGCAGATGAAGTTAAGAAATTAGCAGAAGAAAGTGGACAATCCCTAAGAGGTATAAATGAATTAACTAAAAATATTCAAGATAAGATACAAAAAGTAATTGAAATGGTTTCAATAACAACGAATAAAATTGGAGTGGGGGTTAGACAATCAACTGTTGCAGGTAATAATATAGACAAAATAATTAAAGATGCTGAGGGTGTTGAAAGCAGTGTTTCCCAAATATCAGAAATGACTGTAGAGCAATCAAAGTCAATTAAAAATGTTGAAGCATTTATGGACAGAATAATTACTAAAGCAAAATTTAACTCAGAAGAATCTGAAAAAATGACTACAGATATAGAAGAACAAATGAGTCAATTTGAAGAGATAAACACTATATCAAATGAACTAGAAAATATGGCTATAAATTCAACTGTTTTGGTAAATGAATTTAAAATTTATTAATTATAAATAATAATGTAGGTAAATTTACAATATAGTATTATAATATTAAATATAGAATTATATATAAATATCATTAATATGTGGGAGGTAAAGATATGAAAAGTTTAAAGGGAAGTAAAACGGCTGAGAATTTAATGAAATCCTTTGCGGGCGAGTGTCAAGCAAGAACTAGGTATACATATTATTCTAGCATTGCTAAAAAAGAAGGCTTTGTACAAATAGCAAATATATTTTTGGAAACAGCAGAACAAGAAAAAGAACATGCTAAAAGATTTTACAAATTTCTTAAAGAAGACTTTATTGATGAAGCAATAGAGATACAAGCAATGTTCCCAGTTTCATTTCATAAGGAGACATTAAAAAATTTACTTGCCGCAGCAGCAGGCGAAAATGAAGAGTGGACAGATCTTTATCCAACTTTTGCAGAAGTTGCAGAGAAAGAAGGATATCCAGAAGTTGCATTTATATATAGAAAAATAACTGAAGTGGAAGAACGACATGAGAGGCGATATAAAAAGCTTGCTAAGAATATTGAAGATGGAACAGTATTCAAAAAAGATGAAATAGTTCTTTGGAAGTGCATTAATTGTGGCTATATATTTGAAGGGGAAGATGCACCAATTGCTTGTCCAGCTTGCGCACATCCCCAAGCATATTTTGAAGTATTCGTAGAAAATTATTAATATAAATGTACGAAAATGAATGAATAGTGATATGAAAGAAACACTTATTATCGAATTATAAGTGTTTCTTTTATTTGTATATAGTAAGTTATTAGTTTTATTTTAGACAGATGTTGTTTGTCATGATAAAATAGAAGAAATAGAATAATTGAAGCATATGGTGAGTAAATGATTAAAATAAAATTAGAAAAAAATAAAAGTGGAAAAATAGTATTTAAACTGAAAGTTAATGATAGATATAGACAAAATGTTTTGTTTAAGAGAGCATTAATGGAATCTAAAATACTTAAAGAAAAATCAGAGTATGATTATCAAGTACCCTTAAGATTTTTTGTTCCAATATGTAATAATATAGATAAGGAAAATCTAAAATTAGATAAAACGAGTATAGTATCTTATTTAGAGTTTTCAGATTGCTATGACCAAAATTATTATACGGATATAGATGCTACAGCAAAATATATGAAAAAGTGGAGAGATGAAGGATGTCCTGATATTTATAGAATTACCATAAATCAAGATAATTATGATATAAAAAAAGAAGTAGCATTTAAGAAAAATAAGATAATGGTTAAAGGTTTTGATTTATAAGGTGCATTTACAAAAGAAAGGCATGCTAAAGGGTATATTCTTAAATTGAAAATAACAATTTGAGCATATACCTTTTATAAATATAATTTATGAACAAT
>Ga0224516_1000169_pt1 | contig 16572 bp, 9 predicted proteins | sample IRFST0metaG_FD_179884 | JGI IMG/M metagenome (GOLD analysis project Ga0224516, IMG submission 179884) | Peat soil microbial communities from Stordalen Mire, Sweden - IR.F.S.T0 | ecosystem: Environmental > Terrestrial > Soil > Wetlands > Peat | place: Sweden: Norrbotten County, Stordalen Mire... | reverse complement strand
AGCGTTGGCGCCCTTGGGCTCATTGTGCTCGTGGCAGTCGCGGCATGCACCGCTGACAGCGGCTATATCCCCGACGGCGCGGTGGCCAATGCAGGAGGCATGGGCGCGGGAGGCGCGGGTGCAGGAAGCGCGGGTGCGGGAGGCTCGACGTGTCCCCCGGCGACCGGCGGCACCGGCGGGCAATCGAGCGTGACCGCACCGGCTTGCATCATGCCCGCCAAGTGGCTTGGGGCCTTGGCCAAACCCACGCCACTCGTCTCGGTCGGCCGGCCGGTGACGACCAACTCCACCGAGCAGGCGAACGTAGGTCTAATCGTCGACGGTAAGTATCATGTCGCGAATGGGCTGCTGCTCACCCCGGTGGCGGGTGCGCCGAAATGGGTTTCCATCGACATGGGAACCGGCTACACCAAGCTGCTGTTAGGGTGGCAGGATGTCGGCTACCAGGACTACGGTCCGTCTTTCTACACGGCAACCGACTACAAGAACGCGACCTCACCGGTTGGCTACCTGATCAAGACCTCGGCTGACTCGAGCAACGGCGACGACGGAACCTGGACGACAGTAGTGACCGTTACGGACAATCCGGTGCGGGCGCGTACCCATCTGCTTCCCTTTGCGGGCATGAGGTGGGTGCGCTTCGAGGTGACGGCCGCCGGGTTGGATGCCTCCGGGGCGGCGCGCGCCGTTCAGCTTGATGAGATTGAGGTTCGCGACTTCTCTGCCATCGGCGATAGCGATCTTGCCGATGGCTATTTCATCATGGGCGACAGCATTACCAAGGTAAGCTTCAATCGCACGGGCGGCCAAAATGAGCTCGACAGGCTTATCACCGCTCAGCGTCCAGCCTACACGCCGGCGCTGGTTGAGGCTGGAAACGGCGGGGAAACGCTCAATCATGCCCTGCTCCATCTGCAAGACGACCAGTGGCTGACCTACGCCGAAGGGCTCACGTTCGTGACTTTGGCGTATGGCACGAACGATTCTTGGGGCAGCAATACCGCGGCAGGTGCGGGTTTCGAAGCCACGCTGCGGTCGATCATCAAGCTGCTGACGGATGCCAGACGCGTTCCGATCTTGCCGCGTATCCCCTGGAATACGGTCGGCGCGCACGTCGACGATTTCAACGCCGTCATCGACAAACTGCAACTGGAGTTCGAGCTGCCCTGCGGCCCCGACCTCTATGGGCTTGTCGCAGCCCATCCCGAGTACGTCCAAGGCGTGGCTACCGTGCAGGCGGACTGCACGGTGAAATACTCGGGAGATGGCGTGCATCCGCAATCTGCCGTCGCCAAAACCGCCATCCAGCAAGCCTATGCGGACGCGGTTCTCCCCCTCTATCCAGCGCCCTAGCACTACGGTTTCGGCGCCAAAGGCGTCACTGTACGAACTTCGACAGCAGCCGAATATACGCAATCTGATAGCCGCAGCTGTTCTCCGAAACACTCCAGCTATCCTGCGGCCAGTTGCCGTTGAAGTCCCGATAGGATTTCATGGCCGGCTGTCCCAGGGGCGGCGTGACCAGGGCCGGGTCGCACTTTGAGATATCCGAGAGGCCGCTGCAACTGCTCGGGCAACATCTGTCCAGCGTGTAGCTTGGGTTGGGGCCGCCCACGAGAAATCCTGGCGCTGGCCCCTGTGTGGTCGCCGTCACGCGACCAAAGCACGCGCTGCTCTCGTTGAACCAGGTGTGAAAGATCGCCGTCACCGAGCGCGTGGCGCCGGCCGAGCCCATGTTGGAGAGATAGACGAGGCCCAAGGGATTCACGCCGTGCAGGTAGTGAATGTATCGCTCGGCCACGCTCTTCATCGTCGCGTCCTGCGCCGGTTCGAGACCATGGGTCACCATGGCCCAGAACATGTTGCCCTGGTTGGCCTTCGTGGAATTGCTCCCCCAAACGTAGTCCTTCATGTGAGCGAGGTAGGGATCCTTGCTCGTGGTGTGTGCTGGTAGATTGTCGCCATCGGTCATCATGCTCGTGTCGTACTTGGTGCGAATATCGTCCCGTACGGTCGCCGTCGCGCCGGGCGCGTCTGCGTAGGCGAGCAACATGTCTTGATTTGAGACCTCGAATGGATAGGCGAACGCGGACTGGATGAGCTGCAATTGGGTGTAGAGCTGATCCACGATGGCGCTGTAGGTGGCGCTGCCCGTCAAGCGGAATAGATGCACCGCCGCCTTGATACGATAGGCGACGCGCCCGGCATCGTTGACTTCTTGCTGCCCCGACGCGAGCCCCGAAGTCTTGGACGCTGAATCGTTGTTCTTGAAGATGACCGCCGGATTGGCCTCGGCCCAAGTGAACGCTTGCACTGCGCGGCTGGCGAGCGCCGTGGAAAACTCGGGGAAATCGCCGACCGCGACTCCAGCTAGCACGCGCGCGCCAGCGGCGAAGGCTGCCGCCGATGCCAGCGTACCCGAGGTGTTTGCCGGGCCGTACAGGGTCTGTCCGGTCGCAGCCGAGGGAGGGCTTCCCGAAGCCTCGCCGACCACCGAGAGCATGCTGCCATCCGCATTCTGCAAACGGGTCAAGTAATCGAGCCCCCAGCGCGCCTCATCGAGGATGTCGGGCACGCCGTTGCCCGATTCGGGAATCCCGAAGTCGTCGGTGAAGGCGGCCAGATTCTCCTCGTACGCCTGCAACATCTCGACGATGTAATTCGCCGTCCAGCTGGTGTACTTGTTGTAGTCGCCCGCGTCGTACCAGCCACCCCAAACGTCGCGCTCGGTCGTCGCGTCGCTCTTGGCGTTGTAGGCCCGAGCATTGTGATCTTGTAGCGCCTTGACGTGGCTAGCGCCGTCGACCCAGGCCGCGTCAGCGTAGGGTTCTTGTTTGGCCTGTCCGACGCGTTGATAGAAGAACGTGCGCAGGGCATGGCGCAACACGACCCGGTACACGTCGTTGCCGATGCGAAAGGCAGGGGAACGCTCGTTGTTCTCGACGTCGAGCACATAGTACGTACCAGGGGTCGTCACCGAAGAGAAATCGAACCAATAGGCCTTGTCGCCACTTGGCGCGTGCACGGCCCCATTGTTCCATGCCGTCGCGGCGCCCGTGAACGCCTGATCGCCGCTCGAAGCATCGACCAAGGCGTAGCTCGCCCCTGGAGTGAAATCGATGGCGGCGTCGAAGCCGGTCTGCGGATCGCGAATCACCGCGATCTTCTCTGAATTCGGCAGGTAGCCGAATTGATCGACCACGATGATGGGAACGCCAGCGCTCGCGTCACTCGTGCCGCCGACATCGCTGCTGCTCGTGCAAGCGACCGGCACGGTGCTCTGTCCGCCGCCACCGTCTGGCTTGCCAGGGTCATCCTTGTCGGTGACACAGCCGACCGGGTAGCAACACACAGCGGCAACGAGAACAGCGGCAGCAAACGGTTGGAAGAGCTTCATTGATACCTCAGGGATTCGGATTACGACCGCCTAGCTTGTAGGATGCGTGGTCCGCCCGGTCAAGGAGGTATTCGTGCCTCGCGGTGGGCCTTGAGATAGGTCGTAATGCCACCATCTCACAATACCGCCCAGAGTCGTGTTAGAGACGCGGGGCGGACCCGTCCGCGCCCAGCCCCCCACAAGAAACGGAACATGACGGACAACTGGCCCACCGTATAACAGCGCGAAGCATGTGATGACCGGCGATCGACAAGAGTGGCGTACCCGCATCGAGCGTGAGCTCCTGGACAACATCCTGCCGTTTTGGATCAACCACACCGTTGACGAAGTCAATGGCGGCTTTTTTGGCGCGGTGACGAACGATCTGCAGGTGCTCAACACTGCGCCGCGCTCGGCGGTGCTGTACGCCCGGATTCTGTGGACGTTTGCCGCGGCCTATCGCCTGGATCATGCGGATCGATACTTGAGCATGGCACGTCGAGCCTATGACTACCTGACACGCTACTTCGTTGATCGCAATTACGGCGGCGTGTACTGGACGGTCGATTGTCGGGGTAAGCCCGTCAACGATCGCAAGCACATCTATGCGCAAGGCTTTGCGATCTATGGTCTGGCGGAATACTATCGGGCCACGGGCGAGCCGGAGAGTTTGAAGCTAGCGCAGGACTTGTTTCGCCTGATTGAGGCGAATAGCTTCGACCCGATCCATCAAGGCAACATCGAGTGTCGCAGCCGCGCGTGGGGCGAGTTAGCCGATATGCGTTTGAGCGCCCTGGAGCCGGACTGCCGCAAGTCGATGAATACGCTGCTGCATTTGATGGAAGCCTATACGAATTTATTGCGCGTTTGGGACAACGCCGGGCTCAAGGCCAGGCAGCGCGGCTTGATCGAAGTTTTCCCGCGGCGGATCATCGATCCGCAGACTCATCACTTCCGCTTGTTCTTTGATGACGACTGGACTTCTCTCTCTGATCTCATCTCGTTTGGACACGATATTGAGGGCAGCTGGCTGATCGTCGAAGCCGCCGAAGTTCAGGGCGATGCGTCTCTGTTGGTGCAGGCGCGTGAGGCCGCCGTGAAGATGGCCGAGGCCGTCTTCAGCCAGGGGCTGGACGCCGATGGCAGCCTATTCTATGAGGCGGGACGGCAAGGCATCAGGAATGATCAGAAACATTGGTGGCCGCAAGCCGAAGCTGTCGTCGGCTTCTACAATGCCTACCAGATTTCAGGTCGAGCCGAATTCGCCGCAGCTGCCGAGCGGGTGTGGAGTTACATCGAAGCTCATGTCGTCGATCGGATCCACGGTGAGTGGTTCAAAGTTCTGCGCCGCGACGGCACACCTGATCTTGGTCACGTCAAGACCGGGCCGTGGGAATGCCCCTATCACAACAGCCGGGTCTGCTTTGAAATGCTCAGCCGGTTACGGGCGGAATCATCAATCTAGACTAGAAAATGACAGGCGGCCCAGGCCACGGCCGCGCCCTCCTCCTCCTCTCAGCGATTGTCGCGCCGAGAAGCCACGCAGTTTCGAGATCGTGTGCTTGCCGACGAAATCGGGTGCAAGCCCGGTTCAGAACCCGTAACGCGCCACGATCTTGCGAGCCGATCCGGCGATGAGCGCGAGAGCGGCTCGCCCAGAGCCGAGCTCCAGCTTGAACCGCACGCCGGTAGGCTTGTCGGTCAGATCGATCTTCGTGGTACGCGAGTCTTCCGAGACGAGGACGTAGAGCACATCCCGGCCGAGGGGGATCGGGCAGACAAGCACGCCGGCGGGTACTTCCGTGAACAGATCGAAGCGCTCCACGACGCCGACCTTCCTGAGAACATGGCGGTAAAGCCCGGCGGCGGCCGCGGTTCCCTCGGCGAGCTCGACAGGATCGGCCGCCCAGAAGATGCGCCCCTTGCCGTGACGGATCTCCTTCAGCGTTGCCCTGTCCGCAAAGACGAGGGTGTCAAGCTGGCTCTGCTTGTTCTGATCGAACGAGAGATCGATGGCGCCGTCTCGGGGCAGCTTGATCTGCGAATTGTGGTAGGTGAGTGGCCACACCGCGGCCGCAAGGCCGAGCTCGGCTGCGCGCGGCCGGATTTGCCAGTGCTCGTCACGATCGACCGGGCCGGTGATGAGCATGGCGCCGCCCCGCTCGACATATCCGAGCAGCGTGCGCCAGGCCTCGTCGGTGAGTGCCTGTGGAGACGGCAAAATGGCGAGCGCAGGGTCCGACATGGCGGGTAGCTGGTTCTCGGCAATGACGGCGGGCACGACACGGGCGTGGTAGGCGAGCGCACGCACCGCCTTGCGCTGCGCTTCGAGCTGCAGGTCGGCCTGTACGGAGAACTGCGCCGCCTGCGACGTGACCACTGCGATCTGCGGAGCTACGGCGTTGCGCAGAAAGGGGGAGAGAGCCGCCGCGAACGCCGCAAATCGACGCATGACCCCTGCCTCGGGCTTCTCCGTGCCGTCGGGACGGACCGCTCCGATTGGGGTCTCGTTGCTTTCCGTCATGTACGAGTTGGTGTGCCAGAGCCATTGGATCGCACCTGCGCCGCGCACGAACGCCAAGGCGATCTTCCGCTCCAGCAAGGCCGCCTCGCTGTCGAGTGTCTGCCGCTCCACCTCGTCGAGGTGGAGCTCCCGCTGCAACCCCGTCTCCTGGATCAGCATCGCTTGCCCGGGCTGCTTCGCGGCGAGCGAGTCCCACAGCAAGGCGTCATTCTGCCGCCACGAGTGGTTGGTGGTGAAGTCGGTCGCGCGCGACCAATACGCAGGTGATAGCCGATCCTGGATTCCACCTTCGTCCTGACCGACCGTGACGAGCTGTTGCGAACCGGTGGCACGGATGGCATCGCGCAGCCCCTGCGCCCAAGCGGCGAACTCCTCCTGCGCGAAGAGAACGTAGTCGTATGCCCGCAGCGAGTTCCGCCCAATGTACACGCCGTGGGCAGAGAACTCGACGTCCTCTGGCACAGGCACGGTTCCCTCAATGGCGGTCATCGGTACGTTCCAGAGCGTGGCGAGCACCGTCTTGTCGGGATAGCGCCGCGCAAGCCACTGATTCCACGTCGTCTTCTCCACCGGATCGCCGTTCGGGCGCATGGTCCACAGGCGGGTGGAGAAGCTCGGCTCGTTGATGAGGTCCCAGGCCAGGAACGGAACGTCGCGAAAGCGAGACACCACCGACGTAACAAGGGTCCGTTGGTGCCCTACGGCTTCCGGATCGAGGTACGGGTTCGCTCCCCCCAGGATGTCGGGCACAAAGGCGAAGAAGTTGAACTGGACCGGCAGTTTGTGCCTGCGCGCCGTCATTAGATAGGCCTCGAGGGTGCGCAGCGCCCGCTCGTGCGGCACGCCCGCGTTGCTGCAGATCTTGTCCCAACCCGTCCACCAGCCGGTGCGGATCATGTTCAGTCCCGCCGCACGGACGTGCGCGAGATCGCGATCCCAGACCGCGACGTTGGGTTGTTCGAAGAACAGCCGCTGCACCTCGCTCGACATGTGGGTGGTTCCGAGCACGGCGAGGGGCAGCCCGTCCACCTCGAAGTAGTCGCGACCGACCGACAAGCGTGGGCCGGAACGCAGATAGGCCTCGTCGCGCATCCAGAAACCGGAGCGATACCGCGCGCGCGTCGCCTCTCCGTCGAGGAGCTCAGCCTCGATCACATAGAGCCCGGCCTCGGACGGCGCCGGTATCGTCAGTGGCCTTGCCGCCGGCATGCTGGTGCTCAACACCGTCCGACGGAATGGCTGCGCGTCCGGGAAGATCGTCACCTTCATCGTGCGCCGCCCCTTGGTCTGCGGATGCATCTGCCATGTTGCCTCGATCTGGACCTTCTCGCCCGCGGTGTAGAGCGGCAGCGACGGTGTGACCACGAAGGATTCGCTGCCCTCGAGCGCCCTCGCGGCAAGGCTTCCGATCATGTCGGCCGCCGCGCTCGTCCAGAAACCTGGCGGCAGCTCCGCGTTGACGAAAACCCAGCGTCCACCGTCGAAGCCGTTCTTGAGGTGGTCGATCTGTACCACTGGGGCGGCGAGCTTGATGCCATCCTTCACTCCCCACCCGAGCGCGTCGAGTCGCGCATCGATGGATCCGGCGGAGCCGCCGCGCTTGTACAGATCGACGGCGCTGAGGCGGGCCACGAGACCATAGGAAGAAATCCAATCGAACCGCGGCAGCTTCACCGGCAGATCCGGGTTGGGCAGGAATTCGAGCCCGTCCGAGCCCGGAGTGGCCTGGTATTGATCGATCATCAGCGGGTGGGTGAAGCGCACGCTGTAGGGGCGGAGGTGCCAGCCGGTCTCGTCCTGGAACGCGGCGCGGGTGAAGGGTCTACCGCCGACAGCGACGAGATGTCCCCCGCGTCGCAAGAAGCCATGGATCGCCGGCCAGGACGCTTCCGGAAACGCCGATCCATAAGGTAGCACCAGCAGGCGCGCGCTTGCTTCAGCCAGCGAAGACGAGAGCCGTGCCGCCCGCACCAGCTCAGCCTGCGGCAGTAGCTTGGCTAGCTGCACGACGGTTGGCGGGGCAGAATCGGCTGCCGGGAAACCCGGCTCGCTGAACACAAGGATGGACGATTCCTCCCCGGCGTTTGCCATGGCACAAATGCCAAGCACACCGAAGGCAACCAGAATGCCGAGTACCTTGTTCATTGCCAGCATACTTCGCATGCATTCCCTGGTCGCGCTAGAGGGTTCGTCCACCGCCGTGATATGTTTCACCGATGATTTCACGCAGACTGGTTTGTGCCAGTGGAACGCTCTTTCTGATTCTCACCATGGGCTGCAAAGACTCGAGCAAGAAGGCCGCGACCGACGCCAGCACGGCAGACGTCGGCATGGCAGACGCCAACATCGCGGACGCCAGCACGGCAGAGACCAACAAGGCGGACGTCAACGCGCCGGACGCCGCCTCACGCCTAGACACGGGTTGGCGCGGGGTCGGCCCGGCTTGCCCCTACGCGCCGATCGACGGAGGAGCGGCACCATCGGACATCGACGGGGGAGCGGCGCCATCGGACACCGACGGAGGAGCAGCGCCATCGGACATCGACGGGGGAGCAGTCCTGTGGGACTGGGTCGGCGTGGTGGGCACGGGGCAGAGCCTTGCTGTGGGCCAAAACGGCAACCCGCCCAAGTCGAAGACGCAACCCTACGGAAACCTCAAGCTATCCACGGGCACCCTGGCGTGGCCGATCGATCCCAATGCCGCGAGCTTGGCCATGGTGCCGCTTACCGAGCCAGTCGGCCGATTGTCGACCAACTATCCGAGCGCATGGCCCGACAACATCGCGGGTGAAACCATGCATAGTTGCATGGGCAACCAGATCACAGCTTCGGTGAAGGCTGCCAGCAATCGTAACTACGTGAGCGTGCAAGGCGAGTTCGGCGAGAACGGCCAGTGCATGACCTACCTGCGCAAGGGTGCTGTGCCGAACGGAGTCAACGGCCGCGCATTCCAGGCCACCCTCATCGAAACCCAGGCCATTACCCGACTTGCGGTAGCCGCGGGCAAGACCTACGGCGTGGGCGCCATCGCCATCGTGCACGGCGAGTGCGACGCCGGAAACGCCGCCTACGAAGATGCTCTCGTCCAACTGTGGTCCGACTACAATACCGACCTGCGGGCCATCACCGGACAGACTCAAAGCATTCCCCTGCTGGTGTCCCAGCAGAACTCGACCAACGAGCATTCGGCGTCGACGCTGGCGCAATGGAAGGTCGGCGTCGATCATCCCGGCGATTTCGTGTGCGTGGGACCCAAGTACCAATACCAGTCCGGTGATGGCACGCACCTAACCGTCGATGGATATCAACAGCTCGGCGAGAAATTCGGGCAGGTCTTCTTCGAGCGTGTGGTGCAGGGTCATGATTGGCAACCATTGCAACCGACGAGCATCGAGCGCAACGGCCGAGTCATCACCCTGCACTTCCACGTGCCTGCACCGCCGCTGCTCTGGGACAACGTCATGCAACCTCCTCACCAGAACGCCATGACCGAGTGGGCCTTGGGCAAGGGCTTCGAGGTTAGCGGCGGCGGGAAGAGGATAGCGATCAGTTCGGCGGAGATCCTGTGTGACAACATTGGTAACACCGTCGAGATCACCGTAGCCGAGGATCTGCCGGCCGGTGCGATTGTCTCCTACGCACTTTTCGGCGACGGCGCGCCGAGGTCGATTCCGGTAGCGGGCACCCCACGCTGGGGGCTCCTGCGGGATTCCGACCCATTTGTCGGTAGCAGCACGCAAACGGCCCAGCCCAACTACGCCGTCGCGTTCGAGTTGCCGATTCCCTGACTATAGTCCCGGCTGCGCGTTTCGGACCAGGTCGAGGAAGTACGACTCGAACCACTGGCCCGACGACGAAGCCCTGAGGTTATTTCTTCTCGCTCGCGAGGTACGTGGCGTTGGCACGGATGAGCTTGAGACGGTCTTCCACGCTGGTGTAGCTGCGGCCGCGGTCCGGGGGCGTGTGGAGGCAGTAGTCGAGCATCCGTTCGATGCTGGTCTCGGCCACATGCATGCGGGTATCGCTGCTGGCGTAGTAGATGAGCAGCCGATCCTCGTCGGCGATGGCGCCATTACAGAAGATCACGTTGGACACGTCACCCACGCGCTCTTCGCCCATGGGGGCGATGAGGTAGCCACCAGGGGAGGCGATCACTTTGCCAGGTTCCTTCAGATCGCTCAGCAGGGCGTAGACCACGTAGCGCAGCCCCGCAGCGGTGTTGCGCACGCCATGCACGATGTGCAGCCAGCCCTTGGCAGTCTTGATGGGCGTGGCGCCGGCCCCGTTCTTTACTTCCTTGATGGTGTGGTAGGTTTTGGGATCCAGCAGGATCTCTTCATCCACTTTCGCCGGAGACATGGAATCGGAGAGCCCCCAGCATATGCCGCCACCGCTGCCGGTATCGATGAAGCCGTCTTGGGGACGGGTGTAGAGCATGTACTTGCCGTTCACGAATTCTGGATGCAGCACCACATTGCGCTGTTGGGAACCCTTGGTAGCCAGATCCGACAGGCGCTCCCAGTTCTTGAGGTCCTTGGTGCGCATGATGCCGGCGGCGGCCACGGCGCTGGAGGCATCGCCCTTGGGAGCATCAGGATCCTTGCGCTCGGAGCAGAAGATGCCGTAGATCCATCCATCCTCGTGAGCCGTGAGGCGAGTGTCATAGAGGTTGGTGTCCGGATTGGAGGTCTCGGGCGTGAGGATGGGTTCTGGATCGAAGGTCCAGTTTTGGATGCCGTCCTTGCTGCGCGCCAGGGCGAAGAAGCTCTTGCGGTCCCAGCCTTCGGTGCGGACGATGAGGATGTATTCGCCGTCTAACTTGATGGCACCCGCGTTGAAAGCCACATTGATGCCAAGGCGTTCCATGAAGAAGGGATTAGTAGCGGGGTTGAAGTCATAGCGCCAAGTGAGGGGCGCGTGCTCCGCTGTGAGGATCGGATACTTGTAGCGGGTGAAGATGCCGTTACCGGGCAGCACCGGCTCGTTGTGGCGTGCCAGCAATTTCGCGTAACCGCGTTCGACGGCCGCCCTCCGGGTGGCGTAGATGGTTGCTTTCGTCATGCTTCGCTCCTGTGCGGCTACCAACCCAGACGGGTCTTCAACTCCGCGCCGAGCAAGGCGGCCATCTGGGTATAGGGGATGAAGTGACCGAATCTCTGTTACCGGACATTTTGAGGGGCGATGACGCGCGGAGACGCCGGGGCTCCTTCTGACTATGCTCACGGACACTCGGGCTCGCAAACACGCGCGCTTTCACATCAGTGAAGTCTCCTATCGGCCGCAAGCCTAGGTCCTCCTTTAGAAACTGTAAAGTGTCCTCCGCGAGGAGGAGCACGAACGCATGTGCAGTCGGGTCGGGGACCGGCGCGGTGGGAAGTCGCTGGCGACCTGCGAATCGACCATCGTCAGCCAGTTGCAGACCGGAACGTAGCCGGCAGCCCGGAGCGTACTCGATTCAAGGGCGGGCTGGTGCGCGGAAAAGGGGAAGGCTGGAGCCAAGGACGCGCGGCGCGGCCGGACGAATCGAGGTACAAGATCGGCCATGTTCGCCCTCAAGAAACTGCTGTCCGCAGCCCTGCAGCCCTATTCTCTGCTGCTTGTCGGCATGGCTGTGGGACTGGTCCTTCTGTGCTTTACCAAGAAACAGCGTTTGGGCAGGGGTCTGCTCAGCGCGGGTCTCGTGCTCTTGGCACTCCTGTCCGTCGGCCCTGTGGCTCGATCGGTGGTTCGTCCGCTGGAAGCGACCTATCCCCCGCTGCTGGCCGAGGCGACGCAAGCGAGCGCCACCATGCCCGACGGCTCGCCAGCACCGCGCTGGGTGATGGTGCTGGGGGGCGGGCACGCCGAAGGCCCCTCCCTGGCACCCATCCATCAGCTGTCCGCGCCGAGCCTGGTGCGCTTGGCCGAAGGCATCCGGCTACAGAGATTGCTGCCTGAGTCGAAGCTGGTCCTGTCAGGAGGTGGCAACGGCACCGGAGCCACGGAGGCCGATCTCTTGGCCGCAGCCGGTGCCAGCCTGGGCGTCCCGCAGGGCCGGATGGTCCTCGAATCCCAGTCCTGGGACACCATCGACGAAGTGCGGGCGCTGCGTGCACTGGTAGGCGAGGAACGCTTCGCACTGGTGACCTCGGCCACGCACCTGCCCCGGGCCATGGCCATGTTCAAGAAGGCCGGCATGAACCCCCTCCCGGCCCCCACCGACTACCTGGCCGCGGACCAGCCAGTAGGCATGGGTCACGTGCTGGGGTTGATTCCCCATGCCGCAGCCGGTCTGATGATCGAGCGGGCCCTGCACGAGTATCTGGGACTTTTCTGGGCCAAACTGCGCGGCCAGGCGCGGTAAGGCCGCCTTCAGTGTAACCTCCGCACCACCAAGGAGACCCGCTCCCATGCCCCACGAGCTTGCCGGCAAACCTGCGCCCGCGTCGTTGCTCATCGACGTCGACCGTCTCACCGACGCCTACTACAGCAAGAGGCCTGATCCGAGCGATCCCGAGCAACTTGTCAGCTTCGGGACCAGTGGACATCGAGGGTCGTCTCTCGCCGGATCCTTCAACCAGGCCCATATCCTGGCCATCACCCAGGCCATCTGCGACTGGCGCACGCAGGAGGGCATCACCGGCCCGCTCTTCCTCGGCAAGGATACCCACGCGCTGTCACGGCCGGCCGAGCAGACCGCTTTGGAAGTCCTGGCCGCCAACAACGTGAACACCGTCATTCAGCGCGAGGACGGCTACACGCCCACGCCCTCGATCTCGCGCTTGATCTTGACTCACAACCGCGGCCGCAAGAGCGGCCTGGGCGACGGTATCGTGGTCACCCCCTCGCACAACCCGCCCGCCGACGGAGGCTTCAAGTACAACCCACCCAACGGCGGCCCGGCCGACACCAATGTCACCGACTGGATACAAAACCGCGCCAATGCGCTGCTGCGCACCGGCGGCGCGGAGATTCGCCGCATTCCCTCCGACCGGGCACGCACCGCACCCACCATCCGACAGGATGACTTCGTTGGCCCCTACGTGGCGGATCTGGCCAACGTGGTGGACATGGCAGGTATCCGCGACGCGCGCATCAAATGCGGCGTGGACCCGCTGGGGGGCGCCTCGGTGGCCTATTGGCAAGCCATCGCCGACCACTGGAGGCTCGACCTGCAAGTAGTCAACCCGACCGTGGATCCGCGCTTCGCTTTCATGCCCGTGGACCACGACGGAAAGATCCGCATGGACTGCTCCAGCCCCTTTGCCATGGCCAAATTGGTCGGCCTGCGCACCGCCTACCAGGTTGCCTTTGCCAACGATCCCGACGCCGACCGGCATGGAATCGTGGTGCCGTCCTCGGGCCTGATGAACCCCAACCACTACCTGGCGGTGGCCATCCGCTACCTGTTTTCCCATCGGCCGCAGTGGCTGAAGCAGGCAGCCGTGGGCAAAACCCTGGTGTCCAGTGCGATCATCGATCGCGTGGTGGCCGCCCTGGGACGTCGGCTCGCCGAAGTGCCAGTGGGCTTCAAATGGTTCGTCGAGGGACTGCTCGACGGCACCCTCGGGTTTGGGGGCGAGGAGAGCGCCGGGGCCAGCTTTCTGCGCTTTGACGGCAGCGCGTGGTCCACGGACAAGGATGGTCTGATTCTGGCGCTGCTGGCAGCCGAGATCACAGCCCGCACGGGCAAAGATCCCGGCGAGCACTACCGTGAGATCACGGCGGCCCATGGCGATCCCATCTACACCCGCATCGATCAGCAAGCCACGCCTGCGGAAAAGGCCCGGCTCAAGCAACTCTCGCCTGCGCAGGTCAGAAGCAGCACGCTGGCCGGCGAGGCCATCACTGCCATCCTGACCAAGGCGCCTGGCAACGGCGCCTCCATCGGCGGGCTCAAGGTCACGTCGCAGAACGGCTGGTTCGCCGCGCGCCCGTCGGGCACGGAGAACATCTACAAGATCTACGCCGAGAGTTTCAAGGGCCAGGCCCATCTGGACAGCGTCATCGAGGAGGCGCGCACCATCGTGGCGGAAGCGCTCGAAACCTAGTCTCAAGACACCGGCCCCCTGGCGCCTGTGGCAAGGCTCTATTTCTTGCTCAGCGGCTCCGCGCGGGGCATATGTTGAACAAGCGAATCCGTGATGAAAGGTGCACCGCACTTCGCCGTCCAGGCATCTTTGGCCCTCGTGTTGGGTTGCAACACTCGCGCTGCCGCGCCGCTGGCACCACCCCAGGCCACGTCGTCAATTGCGACCGCAGCCCCGGCCAGTAGGCCGGCGGCCCCGGCAAGCAAGTCGGCTGTGCCCGCGTCGCCTGGCCCCGACGTCCCGCCTGACGACGATCGCGCCCTGGTGATTCGCGACGGCCAGGAGAGCTGGACCAGCGCCGCCGGCGCAGCCCGCTCCGGGTACACCATCGTCGACCTGGGTGACGACTGGACTCCCTATATCTTCGCGGAACATCGTGGCGTGGACGGCCAGCCCTTGCCTAACCGCTACCGCCGCGTGTTTCTCGGCCTGGCCAACGACACGCTGGACGATGATGGCGAGCCCTTGCCCGCTGGCGACAAGAACTACCTCGAGCTCTACGGCATTCCACCCTCACTCGGCGTGCTGCGCGCCCGCTTCCTGGAGGACGAGAAGCAGAGTTGCCACGACGGCGCGAACCTGGCGGCCATGGAGGCAGTGGAAACGGTGAGCTACGTGCCGCCTGAAAAGGTGAAGCAGGAAGAGAAGCGCATCGCGCGCCTGCGCACCGAACTGGAGGCAGCGCGCAAGAAAGCCCAAGTGCACACGTTGGCCGAGCTGGCTGCCAAGGACCCCAAGCTGGCACCCAAGGTCAAGCTGGTCGAGCGACGGGCTGCGGAGAAGCCGGCCATGATGGAGGTTGAACGGCGCCTGGGCTGCGAAGGCATGTTCAAACGCGGAAAACACGTTACAGGCATCTATGACGATGCCATGCGTTTAGCGGTACGCCGCTTTCAGCAGAAGCACATGATCTACGAGTCCAACTACTTGCGCCAGAAGACGATGGACGCTCTGGCCCGGGCGCCGCTGGCCAACGACCACCAGGCCTTGCTGCGCGTGCTCCGTGAGCGCGTGGTGGCCGCGGCCGGGGTGGTCGAGGACGGCAGTGCGGACGGCAAGAATGGCCCGCCCACGTACACGGGCGCCAACGGTCGGACCATGCCGGTGCGCAACCTGGCCGAGGAGATGACCCAGGCGGCGGTCGAGCAGCTCGGCCTGGCCAGCCCCGAAGCTGCTCTGGCCTTCTTCAAGCGCCACAGCGCGGCCGATTTCCGCCATCTGCGCGCCGCGGTCCGCTTGCCAGCCCTGCCCGAGTACTACGGGCCCAACATGGATCTGTCTATCGTCATCGATCGCGGCGATGTTTGGTACGACCTGCCTTGGGATGCGGCGGGCGTGCGTCACCAGCAGCCGCGTGGGCACTATCCCAGCTTTCACGCGTACGTGAAGTACAACGATCAGCGCATCCCTCTCGTGCGCTGGCGCACGACCATTGGCGGTTGGCGCGCCGAACAGGCCTCTGACGGCTACGAATACTATCGCTACAAGGGCTCGGACGTGGGCCCGCGCGTGATCCGCCACGTGGTGGCCGGCCCAGTGTGGATCGCGCCCGAGTCCACCCCCATCCGCACGCTGGTCAAGTCCAAGACCGTCAACGGCCTGTGGCACCGGGTGGTCAACTACGATGAGCTTGGCCCAGGATTCCTCTCCGCCTACGGCCTCATTGCCGGCTATCTGGTGGTGCCCGGCAAGGCTGGCAAGCCCGATTGGGACAACGGCATCCGTGCCCACGGTTCGTCGGAGTATCTCTCCATGTATAGCTCCGAGGGCTACTCGCACGGCTGCCACCGCCTGCCCAACCACCTGGCCATCCGGCTCTACTCTTTCATTCTGCGCCACCGTCCCATGCGCATCTTGGGGGACCAACCAGCCAACATCGCGCGCCAGTTTCTGCTCGACAACGACGTGTTCGAGATCCGCGTCCCTTCGCGCGGCTACCAGTACCTGCTTGAGCCGCCCTTGCCCGTGGACGTGTTGGAAGGCGAGATCAAGGGCACGCTGAAGAAGCCGGTTCTGACCTACGTGCCCAAGCCGGGCGTGCGCTATCCCGGGCCGCCGCCGCCTGTGCCCAATTCGGCTGAGGCCCGCGCAGGTGGTGCGGGCGCGGGCCGATCGGCCGGTGGCGATGAGGAAGGGGGCACGCCATGAAACCGGCCGCGCGCAGGTCTAGACTTCGCCCTCTTGTCGGCGTCGCGCTGCTGGCGATTCTGGGGGTGGGGACGGCGGTGGGGCTGCATGCGCAAGATGCCGGCACAAGCCCGGCCGTCCTTGAGCCCGCTTCCCCGAAGACGCAGGACAAGGTGAACATCACCTTGCAAACGCTTCCCGCGCGCAAAGCGGTGGTCAAGTGGGGCAGCAAGACCTTGGGCGTGATTCCCGCGCCCCACCCGCTCGTGGTGACGCGACCACGCGACAGCGGGCCGCTCGACCTCGTGGTCCGCGTCCCCGGCTTCTTGCCGGTCCACACCCGCGCCTATACCTTCTCCGACAGCCGCGTCGCTATCAAACTGACGCCCGTTTCTGAGAAGAACACCCTCTTCGGATACCGAGCGGAAGTGCCGCCCGCGGGCGCCGCCGGTCCCGACGGGGGCGTGCCCCCTCCC
>Ga0224516_1000168_pt1 | contig 16581 bp, 15 predicted proteins | sample IRFST0metaG_FD_179884 | JGI IMG/M metagenome (GOLD analysis project Ga0224516, IMG submission 179884) | Peat soil microbial communities from Stordalen Mire, Sweden - IR.F.S.T0 | ecosystem: Environmental > Terrestrial > Soil > Wetlands > Peat | place: Sweden: Norrbotten County, Stordalen Mire... | reverse complement strand
CTATTTATATCGCTTAAATCAGCATTTTCAGTAAGTCCACCAGCTGCTTCAATAAGTTCCTTTACTATAGAATTTTCACTTAATGTGTATACATCTGGTTTATTGACTTCCCCCTTAATTTCTACAATTATATTTTTATCTTTTATGGTGGCATTCACTTCTTTACTACTCACGCTACTATTATTTTTCATATTCTTGTTTGATGTTTCTATTTCTGTATCATTATTTTTCGCATCATCCACAAAAATACTTCCTGTCTCATTTTTCTTTAGTTCCTTAAATCCAGATTTTGCATATAAACTTCCAAATGCAATTAATACAATAGCTAATATGATTAATATACCAATTTTTTTCTTATCCTTTAGCAATTCTTGTATCATTATTTTTCTCTCCTTGCATAATTTAAATAACGTAATTCTTCTCATATGTATATCATTTCCATTTTATTAGTAATTTAGACTATTATTGGAACTATTATTAACTTTATATAGCGTAAACTTATTTTTTTTGGTAAAATGTATTTAAATGTGCCTAAAAATATTTAAAATACATGTATAAAAGTAATTAATATTGATCTAAGGCATGTTAAAATTAAAAATTTATATTGCAACATTATAGTATGGAGGCTTTTATGAAAAAAAGTTTTAAAACACTTAATATATTATTTTTATTTCTATTTTTTTTCACATATACTAATGTACAAGCAGAGACTACTCCTCCGCAAATTAATGCTGACGGATGTGCCTTAATAGATGCTTCAACTGGTACAGTATTATATGGGAAAAATGAAGAGAAAATTTTAGAACCTGCTTCAACAACTAAAGTAATGACTGCACTTATAACTCTAGAAAAATGTAAACTAGATGATTTTGTTACAGTTAAGGAAGATTTTACGAAAATAGATGGTACTGCTATAGGACTATTAAAAGGTGATGTATTAACTGTCCGAGAGTTACTTCTAGGTCTTCTTTTAGAATCTGGAAATGATTGTGCAAATGCCTTAGCTGATCATATCTCTGGAAATACAACTGAATTCGCTAAGCTTATGAATGCAAAAGCTAAAGAGCTAGGGGCATTACATACAAACTTTAAAAATCCAAGTGGATTACCTGATCCTGAACATACAACAACTGCCCATGATTTAGCATTGTTTTTAAAAGAGGCTGTAAATAATAATGATTACATGGATATTTCAAAAGTTCCATTTTATACAATAACCTTGAAAAATGACCCTACAAAAACTATTATCATAAATAATAAAAATTACATGATTAATAAAAATTCAAAATATTATTATCCTTTTGCTATATGTGGCAAAAATGGCTATACAACAAAATCAAATCACACTTATGTAGCTGCTGCTGAAAAAGATGGGCATGTACTTGTAGCTTCCTTTTTAAATGCACTTGATAAAGACCAAAACTTTCATGACATGCAAACTGTTTTAAATTATGGCTTTGATAATTATTCTTTAGTACACCTTTATAAAAAAGGTGATCAAATTTCAGAATATAAAATAAATGATCAACTTAAAATACCAGTTATAACTCCAAAAGATATAGATTATACTGTACCTAAAGGAAAAGAAAAATCGATAACTTCTGAAATTAAAATAGAAGACAAAGATTTAAGCAAGGAATCCTTTAATAAAGATGATAATATTCTAAAAGGAACTGTTTATATTAATGATAAAGAATACATAACTGCTGATTTAGCTGCTGGAGTTTCTAGATCTTATGAACCTCCAATTTCTATTAAATCTTTATCACAAGAAACAAGTCTGCCAATTTATATTGGTTCTGCAGTTGTTATTCTAGCAGGATTAATTGGAACAAGAAAATTTATAAAGGCTGGATTAATAAAGTTAAAAGGTTTTATAAATAATAAATTTAAGAAGTAACTTGTTTCTATAAAATTAAGGGAAGCCTGAAAATGGCTTCCCTTAATTTCAGGCATATTAAAGAAAATGACAAGTATATTGACTTGTTATTTATTTCAGTATGCCTTAACTTTATTTTGCAGTCAAATACTCACAAGCTTTTCACTTTTTTCTTCTTCTCCTAATTGCTTGAACTTTTATATTTTAACTTATCAATTAATTCTTTCATATCCTGCGGAAGTTCTGACTTAAGTGAAAGCATTTCTCCTGTTCTTGGAGATTTGAAATCTAGTGCATAAGCATGAAGCGCTTGCCTCTTTATTAATTCTTCTTCCTCTTCTCCATATCCATATAAAGTATCTCCACAAATAGGATGTCCCAGGCTGCTTAAATGAACTCTAATTTGATGTGTTCTTCCAGTTTCAAGCTTGCATTCAACTAAACTAGCATTTTCAAAGCTTTCGATGCCTTTATAATGAGTTACACTTCTTTGGCCTCTTTCATCTATTACTCTTTTAATTCCATTTTCAATACCTTCTGGTTTGTATATAGGTAAATCAATAGTTCCAGAATCTTTTTCTAAATTTCCATGAACTATTGCCAAATACCTTTTTTCAACATTGTTATCACTCATTTCTTTTGATAACATTCCATGTGAAAATTGATTTTTAGCAATTATAATAAGTCCTGAAGTATTCATATCTAATCTAGAAACTAATCTAACTATACAATTTTGATTACTTTCCATAAAATAATTTATTACTCCATTTGCAAGAGTTCCACTTTGATAATTTTTAGTTGGATGAACTACCATAAAGGGCCTCTTATTAACTACTAATATATCTTCATCTTCATAAATTATATCAATATCCATCTTTTCTGGAGCTATATCTTGACTTTCATCCTTTGCCAAATCAATTTTTATAATTTCCCCAATATTTAATACTCTATTCATTTTTACTACTTCATCATTAACAAATATTTTTTTATTAATGGATGCACTTCGTATTAATCTTGTTGATAAGCCAAGTTCAGTTTTTAGATATTCTCTTATTTTAGTACCTTCTACTATATTAATAACTTTGTTTTCTAAAATACTCATTTACTTAATCTACTCCTCATTTACCAAAAGTTTTAAAATCTTTACCTAAAATTATTATCACATCATAGTCATTATATTCTGTCTTGTTTTCTTTTTTATCACTATTCTTAATATTTAAATCTTGCTCAATAATTTTTAATTTATCACTATCATTAGAAAGTATTATACTTTTATCCATATTCTCAATATTCCCTGTATCAATTTTTGAATATCCAGCATCATTTAATTCTTTCATTGCCTTAGCTGCTAATCCACTAATTTTAGTCCCATTTAATATTTTTATTTTAACCTCATCTTTTGATACATTCACTGATGAAGTCTTAGTAGTAGACGATGAACTAAGTGATGACAATAAATCCTTATTTTCATTTTTATCAAATATTAAAAATGATTCTCTATTAATAGTCTTAGGTGTTCCAGCTACTGTCACCATTGTCATGTTCTCTTTCTTTAGGTTCATGAATTTTAAACCATAACTCAAAATTTCAGTTGCTGACATATTTGTTTCTATGTTATCACCTAAAGCTGACATTATACTAGGAGCCCTAAATAATATTGAAGGACTTGTACACTTTTCAACAACTTTTGATATAAACTTTTGTTGATTTTCTATTCTATCTAGATCCCCATTAGCAAATCCACTTCCATCGTTATTTTTTCTCCATCTAAAAAATTCCTCTGCTTTTTTACCATCTAAAGTTACAGTTTCTCCAGCTTTAAAATTAATATGAAGATTTTGACCTTCATCATCATAAATCATATTTCTTTCAATTTTCATTTCAATTCCTCCCAAAGCATCAACAATTTCTCGGAAGGCATTATAATCAATTTTAACTAAATAATTTATTTTTATATTTAATAAGCTTTCAGCTTCTGATTTTATTTTAGGATATCCTCCAATTGCATAAGCTGCATTTATCTTAATGTTTCTATCACTAAGGTTTATTAATGTATCCCTTGGAATTGATACAACATTTAACCTCTTGTTTGCAGGATTATAATTCAATACCATTATTGTATCTGTTCTTTTAATAGATTGATTATCAATTTGCTTTGGATCTCCTATATCCATTCCTAGCAACATAATATTTACTGGTTCCTTTGATGACACATCTATGCTACTTGGCATTGATTTACTTCCTACCTTCATTAAAGCAGAAATTCCTGATACCATTGTAACTATAATAAACGTTATTACAAGAGCAATTACTCCTAAAACTAATTTCTCAAGCCTTGTAATAGAATTATCCTTTCTCCTAAAAATTTTTGAAAATAGTTTATCTTTCTTTTTATTATCTGCTCTTCGCCCCATACACTCACCTCTTATATCTTAAGATCAGTTAAGGCATATTAAAGAAAATAACAAGTCAAAGATGTGACGTATATTTTGCGTAAGACGAGGAAACAATATTAGCTCATAGCAGGCTATTAGTTAATGTTGTTGATAAGTAGAGAACCAAAAGTGAGAATAAAAATTTTACATTTTGTTCTTCGAACTTTCACACAGTGCAATCTATGATTTTGTGTGAATCACTTACTCATCGAGTGTATACGAGTCGAGCTTCCTCATTACACAAAATAGACAAGCATACTGACTTGTTATTTATTTTAATATGCCTAATATATTTCACTAAAACTTATGTGCCTTATCTAAATTTAACTCTATTAGCTAATTTACTTAAAAATTATTCTTTAAATTTGGGATCAAACAAAAAATAATTTCTAGCTTTTATAGTATTTTCATCAATCAGCAAATTCTTGGTTAGTAAAAACTTTATACTATGAGTCAATCCATAGTATATTCCTTTATCTAAATCTTCAAATGTGACTTTTCTTATATCTTCAATACCTTCAAATTTTCTACTTGGTTCTATCATATCTGCAATATAAATAATCTTTGCTAAAACAGACATGTCTTCTTTCCCTGTAGTATGCCATCTTAAGGAATCTAATATTTCTTCATCTTCAATTCCAAACTTATCTTTAGCTTCTATGTGAGCAATTATGCTGTGCCATAAATCAGAATTATTTTCTTCTAATTCTGAAAGAATAATATTATTTTCTTGCATTATTTCCTTCATTCTAGCTTTAGTTAAATTTTTGGCTACATCATGTGCAAGACCTGCAATTTCAGCCTTTTCTTCTAAAATTCCATTTAACCTAGCTAGTTTTTTAGCTGTATCTGCAACTCCTAATGTATGATTATAACGTTTATCCATTAAATTTGCTTTAAGATATAACTTTATTTCTTCTATAGATAACAAAATTATCCCCCCATTTGATCAGTTAACTGTTAACAATTAAATATTATCATTTTATATTCTTATTTATTAATATATAACCCATTGTTATATATAATATCTGCAACTTTTGGTGGTACAAAAAAATCTATTCTCCTATTTTGATTTACTCTCTCTCTTATATCTGTCGAAGATATTTCAAGTTCTTTTAAATCTAAAATAATAATTTTCCCATTATACTTTTCTTCTATTATTTCCTTTTTTTCCATCATTTCCTTTTTACCAATTCCATCTCTTGAAAAAACTACAAGGTTAGCTAATGAAAATATATTTTGAACACCTCTCCATTTTTCTATACTAATTAAACAATCTGCTCCTGTAATAAAAAATAATTCTTTTTCTTCATTTTGAAAATCACTTTTCTCTTTGAAATATTGTAAAGTCTCATAAGTAAAACTAAGTCCACCCTTTTCTATTTCATAATTAGAAATAGAAAATTCCTCAAAAGGTTCTATGGCTGTTTTTACCATTTCATATCTTAATTTAGAATCTGTAACTACCTTATTAACCTTAAGTGGCTGCTTTCCTGCTGGCATAAAAATAACTTCATCTAAATTTAATTGTTCTTTCGCCTCATATGCTATATATAAATGTGCATTATGAATAGGATCGAACGTCCCTCCTATTATACCACAACGTTTCATAAGCTTTCCTCCTAAAGTAAGGCACGTAAAATAAAATAACAAGCCAAAGATGCGATGAAATATTTTTATATGCAGTATAGCTGTTCTTTCTTAATGTGTATATTTTGCATCAGGCAAGGAAATCTGTTTACCTCATAGTTGTTCTATTAGATTAACATGCTGATGAAGCATGTTACAAAATACTAGCATACTGACTTGTTATTTTTTTGAATATGCCTCAAATCGTTATTTAAATATTATATCACGAAGTAATATTAAATATTATTTTAAATATAAAAATGGCATACAAAACTTTAGTTATTGCATACCATTTTTTTATAATTATATTCTAAACTAGAGATATACCAATAAGTATAGTTTTGCTTTTGGTATAGATAACCACATCATAAGTTGTATTTATACATGGTATTATATTCAATATTTACTATACTTAGGAGTATACACAAACAGAGAAATTGGATAAATGTTTGTAACCACAAGGGTCATAATATGAAAGCGGCATTAGAAAATAAGCTGTTGAAGCTGGAATAAACATTTATTCAATTTCGGTGCGCTATACGCATAAGTATGAGTTCCACTGTGAGTATCTATTTATTTAGTAGGCAATTCTATTTTTCTATTTTTAATATTCTTAGATTGCTTATATAAAACTATCTTATTTCCAATCGCTTGAACCCCTTCACATTTGACAGCCTTGCATATCATATCTGCAGTTTCTCTAGATTCTAATCCACTATTTTCTAAAACCTTTATCTTAATTAATTCTCTAGCTTCTAATGCTTGCTTAACTTGTATTATAAAGTTTTCTTCCACACCATTTTTACCAATTTGGAATATTGGTGAAAGTTCATTAGCTAAACCTCTTAAAAAAGCTCTTTGTTTTCCTGTTATCATTTCATTTTCCTCCTAAATCTTTCTTTCAACACATTAGTGTTTGTTATATTAATTATCCCTGGGGGTTTTGTTCAGTTAACAGTTTGCAGTGAACAATTAACAGTTAAGAATATACACAGAGTAGGCAAAATATTTTTATTTCACTACACGTTTTTTTTAGACGTATATATTCCAAAACTCCTTCAGAGTTTTTCTATCAACTGTTCACTGTCAATTGTTAATTGTTAACTGATTTAATTACATTACGTATTCAAATTCAAAGTTATTTAATCTTACCATATCTCCATCTTTGATTCCCATCTCTCTAAGTTCATCCATAATACCTTTATTTCTAAGAACTTTATGGAAATATCTTAAAGAATCTGCATCATTTACATTAATAGCACTTAGTATTCTATCTACAAATGTACCGTTAATAACATAAATGTTATTTTCTTCTTCAGCATTCTCTTGTACTGTAATATCATAAGTAAATCTCTTTTCTTCTGGTATATACATTTCATCTTCTGCAATTTCTAATTCTTTAATTGGAATTTCCTTAAGCATTCTTGCTGCTTCTTTCATTACAGCATCAACACCTTCGCTTATAGCTGCTGACATTATAAACACCTTATCAAATCCCATTTCTTGAACTTTCTTCTTGAACTCTTCAAATATATTGTCATCATAAAGCATATCACTTTTATTACCTACTACAATTTGAGGTCTATCCCAAAGCTTAACAGAGTATTTCTTTAATTCTTCATTTATTTTAACAAAATCTTCAAATGGTTCTCTTCCTTCAATACCTGAAATATCTACTATATGAATTAAAAGTCTAGTTCTTTCAATATGTTTCAAAAATTGTATTCCAAGGCCTACACCCTCTGCTGCACCTTCAATTATTCCTGGGATATCTGCCATAACAAACGGCTCAATTCCATCCACTGCAACAACTCCTAAATTAGGCTTTATAGTAGTAAAATGATAATTTGCAATCTTTGGTTTTGCTTTTGTTGTCATAGAAAGTAGTGTTGACTTTCCTACGTTAGGGAATCCTAGCAATCCAACATCTGCAAGTAATTTTAATTCTAGAACTATTTCTAGTTCATCGCCGGGCATTCCTGGCTCTGCATAGTGAGGCGCTTGCTTAGTTGCTGTAGCAAATTTAACATTACCCTTTCCACCTTTTCCACCTTTTACCAATACTAATTCTTGACCCTTATGAGAAAGATCTGCTATTATTTTGTTGCTTTCAGCTTCTCTGATGATTGTTCCCATAGGCACTTTTACAAAAATATCTTTACCATCTTTTCCATAGCACTTCTGCCCCATACCTCTGCCGCCATCTTCTCCAACAAATTTCTTTTTATATTTAAAATCTAGCAATGTAGTTATACCAGTATCAACTTGGAAAATGATGCTACCACCTTTTCCTCCGTCTCCTCCATCTGGTCCTCCTAACGGTACATACTTTTCTCTTCTAAAAGTAATAGCACCATCACCACCATTACCAGACTTAACGAAGACCTTCGCTTTATCTATAAACATATAATCACCTTTCCTTGTGCATTTTTTATTTTTTAATCTATTTCTTTAAATTACAATATAAACTATTCTTCCCTAAAAAATCTTAATTTATTATATACTATTTATTCAATATTTAATATCAACATAACGACTTATTAGTTTTTGAATATGCCTTATTTTGCATGCATTAGGCATATTCAAAAAATAACAAGTCAGAAATATACATTACATCTTTGACTTGTTATTTTCTTTCACATCCCTAAAAAAGCACTCTTAAACTAAGAGTGCTTTATTTCTAAAATAATTATTCAGCTATTGCTTCAACGTTTATTGGGTAAACACTTGCTTTTTTCTTATCTCTACCAAGTCTTTCGAATTTAACAACTCCATCAACTTTAGCAAATAAAGTATCATCTTTACCTCTTCCAACATTTTCACCTGGGTGGATTTTAGTTCCTCTTTGTCTATAAAGAATGTTTCCAGCAAGAACGAATTCTCCGTCTGCAGATTTAGCTCCCAATCTCTTTGAGTGAGAATCTCTACCATTCTTTGAACTACCAACTCCCTTTTTGTGAGCGAATAATTGAAGGTTCATAATTAGCATGTGACTACACCTCCTCTTTTATTAAAATTATATATTCTCTACGTTTCTTTTGCCCTACTATTTGATCAAATCCTAAAATTACACTTTCCAAGCTTTTTTCAAAAGTTTTTAACAACACTTGAGCTTGGTTTAGTTCTTCAACATTAAAATCTTGAAGATCTAATTTTAAGTATCCATCTTTTATTTCGTAAGTTGAATTAAGTTTTAAAACTTCATCCAATCCAATGATTACACTTTGAGACAAAACTGCAACAGAATTGCATATTAAATCAAATGCTTCTCCAACTAATGAAGGATCACTTGAAAAATCTCTGTCATCACATAATGCATGACCATTCATTACAAATCCAACAATATTTTCATTATGTTGTTTGATTTTTACTTCAACCATAATCTTATTAAGCTTCGATCTTTTCGATTATTAGCTTAGTGTAAGGTTGTCTGTGTCCATTTTTTCTTCTATAGTCTTTTTTAGACTTATATTTGAAAACAATAACCTTCTTTGCCTTACCTTGCGCTACAACCTTAGCGATAACTTTAGCTCCTTCAACTACTGGAGTACCAATTTTGATACCATCTTCAGTTTCTACAGCTAAAACTTCATTTAATTCAACTGTTGAATCAACATCAGCGATAAGTTTTTCAACGTATATTACGTCTCCTTCTTTAACTCTGAATTGTTTCCCACCTGTTGCTAATACTGCGTGCATTAAAACACCTCCTCATAACGGTCTCGCCACTTTTGGTACAAAGATTTAACTTTGTTCTATTTAAAACCTTACGTGCGCGGTCTACAAAAGCCATCTTACCACATTTTTTCCCTCTTGTAAAGGGAAAAATTATAAACTAATGGTGAATAATGAATGATTAAGGATGAAATTATATATTTATATTCTAATAAAATATTTAAGACTCTCCCAGAATATCAAATATCCAACCTAATTATTCATCATTCATTCTTAATCCTTCATCATTTTAAACTTTCTCTATTGCAGTGACTTTATAATCTTTTAAATTATCCTTCTGCCCTTGAAATATAAGCGGTTCAACTTTATACCCTTCTATTCCATCTACATAATTTAAATATATTTCTTTATCTAAACCATCTATTTGTTTTATAAAATTAAAAATATCTTCTTTAATTCTATCTTTATAAACACTATCTATTTGTATATGGAAACACTTCATTGAATTTTCTTCTTGCATTCTTATTATTTCATTTTTTATAAGACCTTCAATATAGGATAACTTTAAAATTATTCCTCGCCCTTTACATATATTACATTCTTCTTCCATATACTCATATATGCTCTTGCCTTGCCTCTTTCGAGCAATTTGAACTAAATCCAACTGTGTAAATGGGAATATTTTTACATTACCTTTATCTAATTTCAAGCTTTCTTTAAGAGCATCCATTACGATTTCCCTTTGACTCTTATCTCTCATATCAATAAAATCTATAACTATAATACCGCTTAAATTTCTAAGTCTTATTTGTTTTCCTATTTCTTTTGCCGCTTCTAAATTAGTTTCTAAAATAGTTTTATTGAAGCTCTTTTCCTTTATATTTTTTCCACTATTAACATCAATAACATTCATTGCCTCTGTTTTATCTATAACAATGTAACCACCACATGGCAACGTAACTTTATGATGTCTTAATTTCAATAATTCTTTTTCCAATCCATAAAAATCAAAAAGACTTCTATAACCTTCATATTTCTCTAGTTTAAAATTTTCTTCTCCTATGATAAAGTTAGATATTTTTTCATAATCTATATCATTATCCACATAAACTTTTGTAATTTCTTTACCACTAGAATTTATTAAAAGCTTTGATAAACTTAAATCTTCACCATAAAGTTTTTTCAAACCTAATGAGTGTTTCATTTTTTTATCTATACTTTCAAACTCACCATATAGTTTATTTATTTCACTTTTAAGAATTTCTAAGCTTACATTAACGCCTTCTGTTCTTATTGTTATGCACACATCTTTTAAGGGTTCAATGTTCTCTAAAATTTCTTTTTTCTTTTCCTTATCCTCTATTCTTCGAGAAAATTCTATACCTTCACTATAGCAAGTTAGTACGATATATTTCCCAGGAATTGAAACATTAGACGTCACTTTAGCACCTTTATCATTAAGAGGCTCCTTTATGACTTCTACTAATATTTCTTCACCTTTTTTTATACCTTTAGCCTTAAGCTCATCACTATAATACATATAGCCTTCTTTATCTAAGCCTAGCTCAACAAATATAGAATTTATTGCTGGAAGAATATTTTTAATTCTCCCTTTATAAATTTCCCCTATTATAGGTTCATTTTTCTTTTCCTCAACAATACTTTCTATTAATTCATTATTTGATTTTACAGCTATTCTTAAAAGCTTTTCTCTTCTCTCAATAAAAATCTCTTTCATATTAACACACGCCTTTGTTCAGTTAACAGTTAGCAATGAACAGTTAACAGTTTTTTGGATGAAATTGCTCCGTAATTTCTTGAATTTTATTTAACTAATATAAACTTATTAAGTGTTATATACATTGGCATAGTGGTACAAGTTTTTCATTTTTATAAAAATACATTTCTTCTCTTTGTATATTAACAAAAGCCTCTAAAAGTGCATTTGAAGTTTTCTCTTGGATATAGCTAACTAACAAATCTGCACTTAGATGTTCTCTACTTCCTGTACTTATTAGTACATTAAGCACTAGGAATTCATCTTTAATGCAAAAGCTAATTTCTTTCACCAAAGTTCTTAAATTAACTTCTTTCTCTCCTTTTTTACTTTTCTTTATTGTAGTCCACGTTTCAGCTTCTAGGAGATTATTCATTTCTTCTTCTAACGCCGAAACATCAGAATATTTAACTTTTATAGTATATCTTGCTGCATCAATTAATGCCATAGCTTGAGGGACTTTTTTGTCACCTGGAGTATAAGGAATTGCAAGTGCACTTATGTATTTTATTCCACTTGGAGCCGTTGCATTTAATTTATCCACAATTTCTTGTTCATTTACCTCAGTTGTTAACATCATATCCATATATTCACCATTTGAATATACTCCAACAGATAAAGGTTGTGCTATTGAGGTATTCATATGAGGATTAAAACCTTGTGAAAATTCTACTGGTAATCCTGATCTTCTAATATTTTTTTGAATAGTTTTAAGTACATCTAAATGAGATATAAACTTAATATTTTCTTCTTTAGTAAATTTAGTTAAGTATCGCACCTTCAAAACACTCCCCATCTTTAAAGTTTACATCAATGCCACATCCTGTGCATCCTTTTTTACAGTTTTGAGTCAATTCTGCTTTCTTTGCTTTTTCACTTTCCGCTTCTAAATATTTTCTATTTACTCCTATATCAATGAAATCCCATGGTAATACTTCATCATAAGCTCTTTCCCTATATGCATAAAAGTCTACATCTAAATTACATTCTTCCATAGCTTCCATCCATAATCTATAGTTAAAGTATTGACCCCATCCATCAAATTTTGCACCCTTTTCATAAGCCTTAATTAAAACATCACATAATCGTCTGTCTCCTCTTGCAAATACAGATTCCATAATAGATGTTTTTTGCTCGTGGTAATTGTAAACTATGCATTTTGATTTGATTGCAGCCTTAACAGCATCAATCTTCTCATTTACATCTTGAAGTCTTGCCATAGGAGTCCATTGGAATGGTGTAAATGGCTTAGGTATAAGTATTGATGTACTTACTGTAAGTCTTAAACCTTTATAATCACCCTTTTTCTTAGGAGCTGCTTTATATTCATCAACAATTTTTTCTGCAAGTTCTCCAATTCCAGTACAATCTTCAAGTTCTTCATAAGGAAGTCCAACCATAAAATAAAGCTTAAGAGTCTTCCATCCAGCTTCGAAAGCACTTCTAGCTGCATCTAAAATTTTATCTTCTGTAAGTCCCTTATTTATTACATCTCTCATTCTTTGAGATCCTGCTTCTGGTGCAAAAGTTAATCCACTCTTTCTTACCTTTTGGATATCCTTAAGTAAATCAACGGAAAAAGAGTCAACTCTAATTGAAGGAAGTGCTATTCCAACTCGGTTTTCTTCATGTTCTTCTGTTAAATCTATAATTAATCCCTTTATATCAGAATAATCACAGGTACTTAATGATGAAAGAGAAATTTCCTCATACCCTGTATTTTCAACTAATTCTCTAGCTAAGTCTACAAGATCTTCTTTTTTCTTTTCTCTAACTGATCTATATAGCATTCCAGCTTGACAGAATCTACATCCATTTGTACACCCTCTAAATATCTCTAAAACTATTCTGTCATGAACAATCTCTGAATAAGGAACTATAATATTTGTTGGAAAATCAACCTTAGTATAGTTGTTTATTATTCTTTTTTTAATAGTACTAGGAACATCATCATACTTTGGTTTGAATTCTTTTATAGTATTATCTTCATTATAAATAACATCATATAATGAAGGCACGTATATACCTTGAATTTTAGATATTTCTCTTAAGAATTCTTTCTTTTTTCCCTTACCTTTATACTTCTTATAGACATCCAAAACATCATTCATCATTTCTTCGCCTTCACCAATTTCAAAGAAATCAATTATGTCATATAGAGGTTCTGGATTATATGCACAAGGACCTCCTGCCATAACTATAGGTTCATCTTCACCTCTTTCAGATGCTCTTATAGCAACGCCAGACATATCCAACATATTTAAGATATTCGTATAACTCATTTCATATTGAAGCGTAAATCCTAAAATATCAAATTCCTTTAAAGAATCCTTAGTCTCCAAAGTAAACAATGGAATATCATTTCTTCTCATTAGATTTTCCATATCAGGCCATGGTGTAAATGCTCTTTCACAATATGTATCTTGTCTTGCATTTATAGTATGATAAAGAATTCTGCTTCCTAAATGAGACATTCCAACCTCATAAACATCAGGAAAACAAAATGCAAATCTTATGTCAACTTCACTAGGGTTCTTAACAATTACATTTAATTCCCCACCAGTATATCTACTTGGTTTTTCAACCTTATATAAGATATCATCTGAAATTTTATTCATTAATATATTTCCTCCTTAAAAGCGCATTTTTTTAACGCTAATCTTTGTGTAACTATTTTAATACTAGTCAGTTTCAAGCTATTTATGTTATTGATAATTATTTTTTGATTAAATCCTCCATATAATTACGAGGAAATCATTCTACACATAAGGCACACGAAAATAAATAACAAGTACAAAGTTGCCACGGATATTTTTCATTAGGCAAGTAGGCAGACTGCCATCATAGTAGGGCTATTAAGTCAATTTGCTGACGTAAGCGTATGGGAGTCGAGCTTCCTGTGATGGAAAATAGGCTGCAAACGGACTTGTTATTTTTTTATTGTGCCAAAATAAAAGAAGTATAAACTTACATTGCTATACTTCCTGTTTGCTATCCCTATTCTAACACAATTAATCTTTATTGGGAATATTCTTATACCTACTAATAGTAACTATAAAATACTGTATTATCCAAAACTAAACTTTAGGTATTTTTGTTTCAAATAATAATTTGAATATGCTATGTGAAGTACTTTATCTTATAATGATAATATAAAATTGAAAATGAAAGTTAACATTTTTGTGCTACAGGCTACGGAATTGTTGTTTATGCCAAACCAATTGTTTTTTCTCTTTGAACACATATAATGAAAGTATAAAAGTTTGAAAGGAGAAATGTATATGAACAAGTCAGAAAAGATATTTGTTATTGGAAAGAAACCTACCAAGCTATATATTTTTGCATCTGCAATGGTACCATTATTTTTTAGTTTACTCTTAAGCGGTTTTGCTTTTGATTACTTGAAATTAGGTATTTATGGATTTGGTTTTATTGCTGTATCATATTTATTATTGTTACTTTTATATATTCCAATTATCTTTAACTTTAGACAATACTGGAATATAAGAGAAGGGTATCTAGAACATTATGGAATTACTGATTATTTTCAACAATTAAAATATGTATTAAGCATTTTTGACGGTAACGATGACATATTTGCTTTTAAAATTAAATTAACTGAAATCAATAGTATTAGACTTTATTGGACCTCAACATGGACTATTGCTTCAACTCCTGATCATTTCATTTATTTTGGTATAACATTGAAAGATGGTTCCATTATAAATTACAGATCATTAATTAGTACTTTTACTAAAGAATATATAGAAGCAGTAAGTTATTTGAAAGAAAAATGTAATATTCTGATAGAAGATAAGTATAACTTATTAGGTGCATTGGCAGATCCTTGTATAGACCTTGCTAAATATATTGATAAAATTGAAAAACAAGAGGACAAGTGGAGGACAAAAAATGGTCAAAGCTAATATTATTTTAAAAGATGATAATTTAAGGGAAGTTTTAAAATTTCAGATTAAATTACTTTTAAATAATAAATCCCAAGATGTTACTTTTGTTGAGGAATCCTATGTAAAAGATAATAATATCAATGAAATATTAGTTCTTTTCTTTGAAATAGCAAACAATAATGATATTAAAATAGCTCAGAATTTGAATAAATGTACTAACGCAAATTGCATCATTTTACTAAGTAAAAATGAGTCCTTGGTTTTTGATGCATTAAGAGTGAATCCATTACAATTTATTCGTCTAAATAATTTTGATGAAGACTTAAAAAATATGATTGAAATATTATTAGATTATATGAAAAATATAGATACTGTAGTAGCATTAAGATCTGGGACAGCTACAATTAGACTTAATGTTAAGAATATTATGTTTATCGAATCCTTCGGACACTATTTAATAATCCATTCTACCTCTGGAGAGTATCAGGTTAGAGAAAAATTATCAAATATAATAAGTTCCTATACAAATTCAAATAAATATTTTAATCTTACTATTTAGCATTTAAATTTAAGTTAATTCCTGTAATATAGTTTTACTATTACAGCTTATTCATAGTTGAAACTTTTTTATTTATGTTTTTAGAAATATTAATCTTGTCTTTCAAATATCTTCAATAGTCCTATGTTATTTATTTTCATGTGTCTAATAATTCTTCATAATTATTTTTTATTATTTTAAGTATAGTCTCATCAAAGCCATCTTCCTTCTCTAACATAGGAAAACCTTTTAATGTTTCATCTATAATAGATTTCATTTGTTCAAAATTAATTCTAGGTATCTCGTAATTATATTCCTTTAACGCAGGTTTATAATTATTTTTTGTAAATGAAGTTGAATACCATGTTTTTTCTAAAGCTTTGTCATTAAGAACTCCTGATAATGCTAAATTATTATCAAAATTAGGAGCTAAACCTACAAGCTCTCCATCCTTTCTTAATATACCAAAATTAAATGTGTGTCTGTCTATGTTATAACATAATGCATCCATAAAAGTTATATCTAAAAAATCTTGCATATAACCTAACTCATCTATAATTCTTATAGAGTCATCTACGTCCCAATAATCTTTAACAAAACTAAACATAGGTTCAAAATCTACTTCTCCACTATTCGTAAAATCTTTGCACCTAACTAATTTACCATCATCCATAGATTCATATTTAACAGCTTTAAACCCAAGTTCTAAAGCTATGCTAGAAACTAATACCTCTACAAAA
>Ga0224516_1000166_pt1 | contig 16697 bp, 13 predicted proteins | sample IRFST0metaG_FD_179884 | JGI IMG/M metagenome (GOLD analysis project Ga0224516, IMG submission 179884) | Peat soil microbial communities from Stordalen Mire, Sweden - IR.F.S.T0 | ecosystem: Environmental > Terrestrial > Soil > Wetlands > Peat | place: Sweden: Norrbotten County, Stordalen Mire... | reverse complement strand
TCTTTATATTGTGTCTTTTCATTATTGGTCTTATTATTTTTACTATTTGTGTCTTTTCCATTACCTTGTTTAAAACCAGACATTTTTTTATCATATTCTTTTCTTGAGTCTTCATTACTCAAAACTTCATAAGCTTCATTTACCTCTTGAAACTTTTTCAAAGCATTTGTATCATTTACATTTCTATCTGGATGATACTTTTTTGCTAAACTTCTAAATGCTTTCTTAATATCATCTTTAGTAGCATTAATAGATATTTCTAATGTTTTATAATAATCTTTCACATTCTACCCCACTTAGTTCAGTTATCAGTTAACAGTTAATTTTCACTTTTCATTCAGGATTTCTTTTATGCTTTTTGTAAATAAATTTAATATCAACAATAATCCACATTCCCCAAAACTTAGGTATTTCTCTAAATCAGAAATAAGTAACATGTTATGTGGAGTGTTTCATTGAAATTTAGATGGTAGCGATTCTTGACTAGAAGTTGTCCCACAAAGCTTGTTCAATGCTTGTCATTGAGGCAAGCTTTGTGGGTACAACTTCTGGTCATAGAATCACCCATCTAAATTTCAGCGAAACCGGAACATAATATGTTACTTATTTCGGTCAGCAATAACTAAGCGCTATATCCGCCTTCTATTGTTACTAGGCTTAGTTTGTCTTTCTTTTGTCTTACAACAAGTTCAAATGTACCTACACCTTCAGTATCTCCAAAAGTTTCTTTGTAATCTACTACAAATCCATTTGGATAAGTTATTTTTCTTATAACTTGATCTGCAGAAATTACTTCTACAGTTACTTTTCTATAACAATCTGCTTTTTCCGCTGGTACTAATGACCATGTTCCCATTTTTCTTGTGCTATCAAATGGATCACCATCTACAGCTGTTAAGATTTTTCCACGTATAACCATAGTGCTTCCTACATCTTTTGATCTAGCATTTGTATCTTGTGGAGTATCTGTAGCATATTTAACAGTTTCAACACTTTCTATACTAAGATCTATTGTTTCTGCACCTTCAATTTTTACTCTAAATCCCATTTATTCATATCCTCCTTATTTTGAATTATTGTTCTCCAAAACCGCCTTCAAATTTAACTGCAGCAGTTTTATCCTTCTTTTGTTTAACATACAACTTAAATGTACCTACACCTTCTACATCTCCATATTGTTCTTCGTAGTCTACTACGAAAGCATTAGGTAATGTAAATTGTCTTACTACTTGTGATGCTGAAATAACATCTACTTTTACACTTCTGTAACAATCAGCCTTTTCTGCTGGCACAAGTGACCATTGCGCTAATTTAATTGTACTATCAGCTGCTTCTCCTCCAACTGGTGTTAATATTTTACCAGTAATCATTAATGAAGTTCCTAAATCTGTTGAACGTGCATTAGAATCATCAGGTGTATCAGTTTTAAATTCTACAGTTAAAAGACTTTCAATATTTAAATCGATACTTTCTGCACCCTCAATTTTCACTCTAAATCCCATTTTTTGTCCTCCCTTTATTTTTATATATAATTAAAATGAACGTCTAGAACATCCATTGAAATTAGCCAACATCGCTACGTGTAATTTCTACTTCTAAATTCTTTATATTTCCATTAAATACAAGATCAATATTGCATGTTCCAGTCTTATCATTTATTACAAAATTAATATCATCACCATCTTGGATAATGGCGTTACAAAATTCTTTATTAGCCATCCATTTGCTTTTCATACTTGTTGGATTATTACTAAAGAATTTAACAATATTGTCTTCTTTAAAATCATTAGTATGGAATCTTAACATTCTTTCTATATATGTTGTCACTAATGTTTTATATATTGATTCAAAATCATTTTCAGTAGCTTGCAAACTTCTTGCTTTATAAACAGTTATTTGCTTTATATCTTTCCCTTGCAATTGTGCATTTTCAGATGAAAAAACAAATCCAAAGTTTCTTTTGTTTATTAAGTTTTTGATTTCATTTGTAAAACCTGATATTTCTTTAGCTAGTGTTGTTGTTATATTTAATGCATTTGACCCAGCTTCTATATCAAATCTAACTCCTGGATACTCATTAGATACATAGTTATAATATTCTCTTAAGTATTCTGGACATTGGTACGCAGCTACAACACCAGCTGCTATATATGAACTTCCTATATAAACGCCTTCTATCCAAAGTTTAAGAATATCTTCTTTTTCTTTAGATAGCTCCGCAGATCCATTTTCGGAAAGAATCATTTTTTTATCTAAAATCAATCCTGATTTTTCTTTAGGAATAACTGTAAAATTAGGTATACATGGAATTGCAAATTCACTATATGAATTACGCAACAAAGGTGCACATTTATCCATAAATTTATCAATTCCGTTTGTTGCTACATGATTAAAGGTAGTATCTTCTCTTGGTTCAAAGCTAAAGAAAATTTGCATACGGTATTTCTGAACTGTATCTAAAAGCATTGCCAAATCTTCCATAGAATTTGAATCTGTCTTTTCAACTTGTTTATTTGCCTTAAATCTTTCTCTAACTTGCTTCTTACTTTGCGCCTCAAGTTCAAGTGATGGCACAATTCCAAACCAAATGGTATTCGCAAAATCATTCTTATCATTTACTGAACTTAAAAAAGTATTTAATCTCGGTAAATTATTTGCATTAACCAATCTATTAAGTTTTATATTTGTAACTAATAAACTAGGCTTCATTCCTTTATTTTTTGTTTTGTATTGATCAAAAAACATTTTTATACCTAGTATTTTTTCAATCAATGGTTTAACTGTTTTTATAAAATCATCTTTAGAAGTCTTATAAAAGTCTAGGTATGTATTATAATTTTCTATTTCTACATCCAAATTAACTGAACTTTCCATAGTTGAAGCTAGCGGACAAAATGTTCTTACAACTAAACTTTTTACATAATCAGATTTAGATTCATTAACATCATCATAATCATCCTCAAATGCTTCAATTAATCCCATATTCGCCTTATCGTCTATAGTAATTAGTGATGTTTCTTCTACCTTTGGCGCTTCTAAAACTTTTAGTTCTCCATTTTCTCCCATGCTTAAAACACCAAGAGCAAAAGCTTCATTTCCATTTTTACTATCTTCTGCACCAAGTAATAATCTAGTTTTTATATCTTCAATTGCAAGTGGAAGCATTGCCATTATGTTGTTATAATTTAAACTTGCATCCTCAAACATAATATTAAGCTTGTCTCCTAAATCTAATTTACTTGGATCTTCTTCTTCTAACTCTTCATATTTACTGTACGTATATTGGATTTCCTTTCTAGTTTGTCTTATATCATCCATTACCTTTTTAGGAGATATCATATCCAATAAATTTTCAAATTTAAAATCTACATTTGCTATTCCTTGAGCTCTTTTTTTGTCGATTAACGTGAACAACATCTTCAAAAAGTCATTTGATTGATTAATTGGAATTTCTGTCACCAATTCACTTGGAATACCTTCCGGCTTTTTAAGTGTATACATTACTTTTTGATTTGATGCATTAAAAAATGAATATACTACAGGAGCAAATTTATCTAAAAATTCATCAAAACTGTTTACCAATAAAAGTTCATTAATTTCTTTTATTTTATCATCATTTAAACTATTTAATCCTTTAGTATCACCTACTACTGTGATTAAATCCAACTTTTCTGGATTTATTTCCTCAAATAATATTGTTCTGTTTGTTTGCTTTATAACATCCAATTTTTAATCCTCCTCTAATAATCTTAAATTTATATTTTAATCTAGATGTAATTGGGACTTATATAATATTAAATATTTCTCTATATGAATGAAATACTAATACTATTACTATTACTATTATTTAATTTTCTTATTTTTAACTTTTCCCTTTCAATTCATAAAATTATATTTAATTCTTTTTATTATTATGTTTTACTATTTTTGAAATTATTGTTTTTACTGAAAATTACATTTTAAAGACACAATAACACTATAATATAAAAATGTATATTATACTAAAGTATACCATTGCAAATAATTCATGTAATAAATTATACTTTTATGTAAAATATCTACGCTATATAAACATCACATTCTTCGTACGACAAAAACCAAATTATTATAGTTAATTAAAGATGTAACTTATTGATATCACTAGATTTGGCTTCAATAAAATCTACTCTCCATTTTTTTCATTTGCAAATTACTATACTAAAAAAAGCTGATTTTATATTATTTTTATTTATATACTATGACAATATTAATATCATATTAATATTTTTTCACAAAACATACAAAATCAGTTTTTAAAACAAGAAATCCTATTTGTAAACCTTTTCTTGTATCAAGTATTTATTTTGTACTTAAATACGTTTTACGATACAATTGTTGACTTTTTATAAAAATAAGATTGTCAAAGTAATTTTATTGAACTAAAAAAGGAACCCCTTGGAAAAATATAGATTTTCCATTTGAGTTCCTTTACTTTCTTTTGTTACTATGGCTAGTGTTATTATTAGTGTATCATAATCACATTATTTTAGCGTTCCTAAATTTTCAACTAATTCACCAAACGCAACAACATACCTTTTAGATAAATGCTAAATTCTTCATACTAAAATCTAATATCTTTGCAGAATGAGTTAATGCCCCCACAGATATATAATCTACACCAATCTCTGCAATTTCTTTAATATTACTTAGCTCCACATTCCCTGAAAATTCTGTTAAAGCTCTTTTATTTATTAGCTTTACTGCTTCCTTAGCCAACTCCAAATTCATATTATCAAGCATTATTATATCCGCCTTTGCCTCTATTGCTTCTTTTACCATTTCTATATTTTCAGTTTCAACTTCTATTTTTCTTACAAAAGATGAATTCTTTCTTGCAAGCTCTACAGCATTTTTTATCCCTCCTGCTGCACTTATGTGGTTATCTTTAAGCATAACTCCATCTGACAAATTAAACCTGTGATTACATCCACCACCAATTTTTACTGAATATTTTTCTAAGATTCTAAGGTTTGGCGTTGTTTTTCTTGTATCCAATAACTTTGCATTTGTATGTTTTATTTCATTTACAAATTTATTAGTTAAGGTAGCTATTCCACTCATTCTTTGTAATAAGTTTAACGCTATTCTTTCTCCCATCAATAAATTTCTAGTACTTCCCTTTAAAAATCCAACTTTATCTTTAGGATATACTTTTTCCCCATCACATTTATAAAATTCAACTTCTACATTACCTAAAATCTCAAACACTCTTTTGAAGACTTCAAGACCTGCTATTATTCCTTCTTCTTTGCATAACAACTCTACTGTAGAAACACTCTCTGTATCTATAATAGAATTTGTTGTTATATCTTCACTTGGGATGTCCTCTATAAGAGCATTCTTTATTATTTTATCTACAACTAAGTAATTGATCATCTAACTTCCCACCCTTTTCTTTTATAACTTTCATGGCTAATTTTTTATTTTCAGCTACTATTTCTTCTATGGATTTATTTAATTTATCAACAGGAGAAACTTTAATTTCCAAATTATCCACAGTATTGTTAACTAATATTGCTGCTCTTCTTGAAAATACAAGTCCTTCAAGTAAAGAATTACTTGCAAGTCTATTAGCTCCATGTACACCTGTACAACTTACTTCACCAACCGCATATAAGTTTTTCATGGATGTCTTAGAATTTAAATCTACCTTTATTCCTCCCATAAAAAAATGTTGAGCTGGGGAAACTTTAATATATTCTTTTGTTATATCTGTCCCTCTCTTGAAGCACTCTTCATAAATAGTTGAAAATCTGCTTTTTATATAATCTTGTCCCAAAAATCTAATATCTAAATTTACATAAGGTGTTCCAATTTCTTTTATTTGTTCATATACCGCTTCCGAAACCACATCTCTAGGCAAAAGTTCATTTATAAACCTTTCTCCTTTTACATTTGTAAGTATTCCACCTTCTCCTCTTAAAGATTCAGATATAAGAAATCTCCTTTGACTATTACCTTCTTCATAAAATGCTGTTGGATGAATTTGAATATAATTAATATCTTTAAGCTTTATATTATGTTTTGCTGCAACTGCTATTCCATCTCCTGTTAATATTCTTTGATTTGTTGAATTATTAAATAATCCACCGATTCCACCAGTTGCAAGAACTACAGTTTTTGCATAAACATTTATTTGCTCATCTTCTTTTACTAATATAGCTCCAATACATTCGCCTTGTTTTTCTATAATATCTACAAAATAAGTATCTTCATAAACATTTATATTATCTTTTTCTTTAACTTTTCCAATAAGAATTTTTGCTGTACTTTCTCCTGTATTATCCTTTGTATGTACTATTCTATTTATAGAATGTGCACCTTCTTTAGTGAAATTCAAACCTTGATCTTCATTTCTATCAAATTTCAAACCCATTTCTATTAAGTTATTTATATTAACTATTGATTCTGAAGTTAAAACCTTAACCGCTTCTAAATCATTTTTATACTTTCCAGCTTTAAAAGTGTCTTCAATATATAACGGAATATCTTCTTCACCTTTTGCAACAGATATTCCCCCTTGTGCTAAATAAGTATTGCTACAATTCACCTTATCCTTACAAACAACTAAAATATTTATATCTTTCCTTAAATTTAATGCACAATAAAGCCCTGAGACCCCTGCTCCTATTATTAATACATCAACAAATTTATTCATCTCTAGTTACCTAACTTATTTGTATTTCCTAATATGTGCATGTTCTCTAAAGACTTTAACGCTTTTTTTCTAATATCTTCATCTAAGATAATTTCATTTTTCATATTTAATAGGGCATCATATAAATTTTCAAGCGTTGTCTTCTTCATATCTTGACAACATATTCTATCTCCAGGAATGAAAAATTCTTTACTTGGATTTTTCTTATTTAATTCATGCAAAATTCCTTCTTCGGTTCCTATTATAAATTCATTTCCCTCATCATTAGTGGCATAATCAATTATTCCACTTGTACTTCCTATATAATCTGCCAAGTCTCTAATTTCTTTAGTACATTCTGGATGCACTAACACTTTAGCATCCTTATGTTTTTCTTTTTCTTTTAATATATCTTCTCTGCTTATTTTATTATGGCATCTACAAAATCCATCCCATAATATAAATTCTTTTTCTGGAAAAAACTCAGAAATATATCCACCTAGATTTCTATCTGGTAAAAACATTATTTGCTTGTTAGGTACATTTTTTAATATCTTTAATGCACTTGAAGATGTCACCGCTACATCGCAATGAGCCTTTACATTATATGTTGAATTTATATAACAAACCACATAAGCCTCTGGATATTTTTCCTTTAATTCTATTAAAGCCTTTCCACTAGCCATATCTGCCATAGAACATCCTGCACTAAGGCATGGCATTAAAACTGTTTTCTGTGGTGATAAAATTTTTGCACTTTCCGCCATAAACCTAACTCCGCAAAACATTATAACTTCTTCCTTGCAATCTCTTGCTATTTCACTTAAATAATAAGAATCTCCAACAAAATCAGCTAACTCTTGTATTACTCCTGGTTGATAATAATGAGCAAGGATAACTGCATTTTTTTCTTCTTTTAATTTTAATATTGCTTGTACTAAATCTCTCTCCATATTTACACCTCTTTTAAATTATTTTACAGGTGTATATACACCATTGAACATTATTATATCACCACATATTTTTATCTTCAACATATATATTGTAATTCTAAATTCTAAATTCTAAATTAATGATTATGGCTTCAGCTAATTTATTTGTGAAGTGTAAATTATAAAATGCAATTTATATAACCACTTTTCAATTAACAATTGTTCCAAGCTTTCTCCATACATACAAAAAAGCTATCTCAAATAAAATTTTGAGATAGCTTTTAGTTTCTTGGTAACTTTCTATTTTAAATTTTCCATCATTCTACTTAATTGTTCCACAATAAATACAGAATCTTGAATATTGTCACTAACTGCTTCCATAGCTGATGATTGTTCTTTAGTTGTTTGAAGCGTTATTTTAGAGTTCTTAATAGTTCCATTAACTGATTCTTGTATTTTAGTTGTTAATTCAGAAATACTCTTAGCTGTTTCCTTTGAATTTTCTGCTAAATTTTTTATTTCCTTTGCTACAACTGAAAATCCTTTTCCTACTTCTCCTGCACGAGCTGCTTCAATAGACGCATTAAGTCCTAACATTTTGGTTTGAGCTGCTATGGCTTTAATAGCATCAAGTATACTATTAATTTGTTCTGTAATATCTCCTACTTGAGTTATTTCAGTATTTAATTCTTCTTGTTGAGATGAAATATTATTTGCTGAAGCTGAAAGTTCCTCTACTGTTGCAGATACTTGCATAAAATTATTACTTAATCTTTTAGATATCATATCTAATTGAATTTCATTATGTCCATTTTTAGCAAGTGAATTTACTACAAGGAATAATACACTTGAAGCCGCTTCAATTTGTTTCATCTCTACTATGTTAACTTCATGTACTGCATTTACAAGAGAATCTCCATTTACATCTATTTCTTTTGCAATTTGTATATACTCATGTTCTTTAGGAGAATTTGCTAACATTTGTCCACCTAAAACTGTTCCTATTAACTTTCCCTCTATAATAATTGGTGCTGCAAAATCCACAAGACCAGCATGACATGCTCCTACAAAAGGTTTTCCTGTTCTTGCTGCTTCTTCCCCCATCCTTTTATGAGAAGCTGCACACCTATCATCACCTTTTTTAGTTGAATGAACAAACTTATCGCAAAACCTTGTATAAGAACTAGGATTGGTAACAGGAGTTCCGTCCTTATCTACAGTCACACTAGCGCAATTCATTGCAAATGCAAAATCATCCTGAAATTTTTGTAATAACTTAATATCAATTATATCCTTTATCTCCAATACATCCATATCCAATTCATTATTTTCCAGCATTTTTATCATAAAAATCCCACCCTATATTTATTTATAGCTTAATTTTATTAATACATTTTTTAACTTTATCTATTAATTATCGACTTTATTTTAATTATCTTAAATAGTTTTAGATATCTATATTAAAAATCAAGAAATATTTTTATTGACAAATAATAACTACAATTGTATTATCCCATTAATACAATAATACAACTTGTGAAGGAGTGAGACTATGTCATGGAATTTTAATGACGATAGACCAATATATGTGCAACTAATGGAACAAATACAACTTAGGATTCTTTCAGGCGTATACAAAATTGGTGATAAATTACCATCTGTTAGAGATATGGCGAGTGATGCCTCAGTTAATCCAAATACAATGCAAAAAGCTCTTACTGAATTAGAACGAACAGGTTTAGTATTTAGCCAAAGAACAAGTGGCAGATTTATTACGGAGGATAGTAATATGATTAATGATATTAGAAATAATTTAGCAAAGGAGCAAATTGAAAAATTCCTTTGCAGTATGCAAAAAATTGGATATACAAAACAAGAAACAATAAAACTTATTGAAAATATATCAAAGGAGATGGAATAATGAATAATGATGAAAATAAAATCTTGTCTGATTCTACTGAAACTATTACAACATCTAGTTCTACAAATAGCAGAATGGATAATAACCCTATTTTAGAATGTAAAAACTTATTTAAGACATATGCTAATTCAGAAGCTTTGAAAGGTATCGATCTAACGATTAATCGTGGTAGAATTGTTGGCCTTTTAGGACCTAATGGTAGTGGTAAAAGTACACTTATAAAACTTGCAAATGGACTTTTAACCCCAACAAGTGGGGAAATACTAATAGCTGGAAATAAACCTGGAATTGAGACAAAAAAAATTGTTTCATATTTACCTGAAAGAACCTATTTAAATGATTGGATGAAAGTTTCTGACATGATTAACTTCTTTAAAGACTTTTATGATAACTTTAATCCAGATAAAGCTTATGAAATGCTTCAAAAATTAAATATTAATCCTAATGACAAATTAAAAACTATGTCTAAGGGTACAAAAGAAAAAGTTCAACTTATTTTAGTAATGAGCAGAGAGGCAGATTTATATTTATTAGATGAACCAATAGCTGGTGTTGATCCTGCAGCTAGAGATTATATTTTAAATACAATAATCACTAACTACAATGAAAATGCTACTATTATTATTTCTACTCACCTTATTTCAGATATTGAAAGAGTCTTAGATGATGTAGTATTTATCTCCTACGGAAAAATATTTTTAACTAAGAGTGTAGATGAAATTAGAGAAACTGAAGGAAAGAGTGTTGATACTCTATTTAGGGAGGTATTTAGATGTTAGGAAAATTAATGAAATATGAAATTAAAGCTACTGCTAGAACTCTTATTCCACTTTATATAGCACTACTCGCTTTTGCTATTATTAATAAAATTTTTATTGGAACAGGTCTTACTGATAATCTTGAAGGCTTTGGTTCAATTCCTTTTATACTCAGCATTTTTGGATATGGATGTACTATGGCTGCTGTTTTTATAGTTACATTCTTTGTAATAATACAAAGATTTTATAAAAACTTACTTGGAGACGAAGGATATTTAATGAATACCCTTCCTGTAACTACCATAACTAATATTACAAGTAAAATTTCAATCGCCACTTTCTGGAACATAATAAGTGGATTTATAGCTGTACTTTCAATAATTATCATGGCATTTAAACCTGATTCCTTCGTTAGCTTTTTCCACGAATTATTTCGAATATTTTCAGAAGGATATACTCAATTCGGTGTTCAATTTTATATATTAATTCTAGAAATAATTATTGTTTGTTTAATATCTCTAGTAAAATCTCTTACAATGATTTATGCATCAATATCAATTGGACATTTATTTAGTAAACATAGAATCCTTTCATCTTTTGGTGCATTTATAGTCTTAAATTTAATTGAATCATTAATTTCATCTGTTATTGTAATAGGAACTTCACTAACTTTAAAATCCACATTTGAGAATATGCACATTGAATCACTTTGGCCTGTCCATTCACTTCTTATATTTACTATTCTGTTTAACTTAGTTTTCTTTGTAGCTTTCTTTATAATAACTAACTATATTCTAAAGAATAAATTGAATTTAGAATAACTTTTAGTGTTTGATAATTAATTATACAAAAAAAGAGTAGACTTAATTTAGCTAATCTTACTCTTTTTTTGTACACATATAATAATATATAACAGTTTATATTGACTTATTTTTAATTTTACTACATAATTATTATAAAATCACAATTAAATAACTTAGATAGAGGCGCGGAACTTAAGAGTAGTATTATTAAAGTAAGCTTAATAGGATAATATGAAAGGAACTTTCGCCGAAGTAAATAGCTAATTGCTTTGATGCTATTTATTGGGCTTATGTATAATATGCATAAGACTGTCACAAACTATTTTGTGGAGAGCTATTTTTCAATGAAAATATACGGTGTTTATTATATTTATTTAAATATGCAGTTTTCGTATTGATGTCATGAATATGCTTTCATGGCATTTTTTTATTGTTCAAATATTTATTCAATATCTTAGTTGGTTATTTATGAAGTTTTAAAACCACAAGGAGGATAAACAAATGAGTGAAAATAACAACGAATTAAAAAGGGGTTTAACAGCAAGACACTTGAACATGATAGCTCTAGGAGGTTCTATTGGTACTGGTATATTTCTTGCTATGGGAGATACCCTAAATCAAGCTGGACCTGGAGGTGCATTAGTTGCTTATGGCTTAGTAGGTATTATGGTGTATTTCTTAATAACTAGTTTAGGGGAAATGGCAACTCATATGCCAGTATCTGGTTCTTTTAGTTCATATGCCACTAAATATATTGATCCCGCACTTGGCTTTGCACTTGGTTGGAATTATTGGTATAACTGGGCTATTACAGTAGCCGCTGAAATGGTTGCCGGCTCTTTGATTATGAAATATTGGTTTCCTAATGTAAGTGGATTTGTTTGGAGTATACTATTCTTAATAATAATAGTAGGCTTAAACATTCTCTCATCAAAAGCATATGGTGAATCAGAATACTGGTTTGCAGGAATTAAAGTAGTTACAGTTATTGTATTTATAGTAATTGGTGTTTTAATGATCGTTGGTGTAATGGGTGGAAGCCAAATAGGCTTTCATAACTACTTTATAGCTGATGGACCATTTCACGGAGGTATTAAATCTATATTTGCGATATTCTTAATTGCTGGTTTCTCATTCCAAGGAACTGAACTTATAGGAATTGCTGCTGGTGAAACTGAAAATCCTGAAAAAACTATTCCAAAAGCTATAAAATCTATCTTTTGGAGAATATTAATATTTTATTTAGGAACAATAATTATTTTAGGCGCTATAATACCATTTACTGAAGCAAGTGTCAATACAAGCCCATTCACAATGGTATTTGAAAGAGCTGGCGTAGCTGGCGCAGCTTCATTAATGAATGCTATTATATTAACTTCTGTTTTATCTGCTGGTAACTCAGGTATGTATGCTTCAACTAGAATGCTTTTTTCAATGGCTAAAGATGGCATGGCTCCTAAAATCTTTGCTAAAACCAATAAACGTGGTGTACCTGTAAATGCTTTAATATTAACTACTTTAGTAGCTTCTCTTTGCTTCTTAACAGGGCTCTATGCAGAAAATACAGTTTACATATGGATTGTTGCTGCATCTGGTCTTGCAGGATTCATAGCTTGGGTTGGTATAGCAATATGTCACTATAGATTTAGAAAAGCATTTATTTACCAAGGTAAAGATTTAAAAGATTTAAAATACAAAGCTTTATTTTATCCATTTGGACCAATACTCGCACTATTAATGTGTATAATTATAATTGTTGGTCAAGGATACTCCTGTATAAAACCAGATGGAGTTGATTGGCAAGGATTAATTGCTTCTTATATAGGGATTCCACTATTTATTTGCTTATATCTATGGTATAAAGTCAAGCATAAGACTAAGGTTATTCCTTTAGATAAAGTTAATTTGACTTATTCTGAAAATGATATTTAAAAAAGTATATAAGGATTGTGGTGATGAAGCATAGCACAAAATAAACCAGAATCTGACTAGTTATTTTTTTGAAGCTCCCTAATTCATAATAAAAAGAAGAGTATTTAAACATGATTCTCTAATCATATTTAAATACTCTTCTTTTCTAACTATTTTTTTGATTGTGCCTTACTCATTTATTATATAAGGAACTGTTACAATTACCACATTTCTCATTTTTAATATAGATCTTCTCAGAAATATAGATGTTTGATTATGAAGAGTTTGATGCCACCATTTAGGTATAATGAATTGGGGCATTACTATTGTAATTACTTCATGTTTTTTTAGTTGTCTATGTTTCTCTTCTACATAAGCAACTAATTTTTCATTAATATTTCTATAAGGTGCATTCTCTATTATAAGATGTGCTGCTATTCCAAGTGTTGAAAACTTCTCTATTAATTTCTTTGTTATTTCCTCATCTGTACTTACATGATAAATTTCTATATTATCCCCAACAGTTAAGGCATAATTTAAGCTTTTAATAAAGGATTTATTTATTGTTTGCACTGGAACAATTATATATTTAGTTACAGATTCTCTTACAATTAAACTTTCTACTTCTGTATCAATTTTTAAATTTTCTCTTACTTTCGTATAATGTCTTCTAATTCTTATCATTCCTGTTACAAGTAGCGGTATACATATAAGTACAATCCATGCCCCATGTGTAAATTTCTCTACACCTATTATTATACATGTTATTGCTGTTATTGTTGCTCCTAAACCATTTATAAAGGCTTTATGTTTCCAATTTCCTTCTTTACTTTTTGTCCACTTCTTAAACATTCCAAATTGGGATAAGGTAAATGATATGAACACGCCTACTGCATACAATGACAATAATAAATGTGTACTACCATTAACTATATATACTAAGAATGCTGATGATAAACATAATAATACTATACCATTTGAAAAACTCAATCTTGTTCCTCTAACACTAAGTTGTCTTGGTACATATCCATCCTTTGCCAATATTGATAATAATAAAGGTAAATCTGAAAATGCTGTATTTGCTGCGAGTGTAAGAATGATAGCTGTTGTAGCTTGCAATACAAAAAACATTATACTATTTTGTCCAAAAACTTGAATCGATATTTGTGCTATAACTGTAATATCTTGCCCTGGTACTGCCTTATACATTGTTGATAAATATGATAATCCACAAAATATTACAAAAACAATGCATGCTAAAAGCATTAATACTGTTTTAGCATTTTTTTGAGCTGGATTTTTAAAATTGGGAATTCCATCACTTACTGCTTCAATACCTGTTAAGGCTGTACATCCTGAAGAAAAAGCTTTCAAAAACAACAATACAGTTAAGTCCTGTGTCGATTGTTTTATTGGATACAATTCTACTGGCGTTACTTTTAAAACTAAAACTTTAAAAAGTCCTGTTCCTATCATTATTATTATAGATAATATAAATAAATATGTAGGTATTCCAAACAACTTAGCTGAATCCTTTATCCCTCTCAAATTGCCTAAAGTTATTAATCCTATTACTAGTATAGATATTAATGCTTTATGCTCTGAAAGGGCAGGAAATGCTGATGTAATTGCCGCTGCACCTGCACAAGTACTAACTGCAACAGTCAAAACATAATCAATCATTAAAGATGCTGCTGCTACAAGTCCTGGTACCTTACCTATATTATCACTAGCAACAATATATGATCCCCCTCCATGTGGATAAGAATCAATTATTTGTTTATATGAAAATACAAGTACGAATAATAATGCTGAAATTGCCATTGATATTTCAATCATTGATCCATACGCATAAGCTCCAAGTACAGGTACAAGCACTAAAAGTATTTCTTCACTAGCATAAGCTACTGATGAAATTGCATCACTTGATAATATTGGCAAACCCCAAATAACATTAAATTTTTCACCAGCTAATTCTGTTGTCTTAAGAGCTTTTCCAATCAAAAGTGATTGAATTTTTTTAAACATGTTAATTCCCCCATATTGTTATAAACTTAATTAGAAATTATTAAATTACTATACAATAACTATCTAAAAGTGTCACGATTACCTTTTATTGTCTATTATTGCAACAATACAGATTATATATCCATTGATATCTAATGTAAATATCTTTATTTGTATTAATACGTTTTCATATATCTTTTACATAATTTATTTTTCGACATTATTCTTATTACATTTTTTAGTCACTTCCACAATGAAATTCAAACCTAATTGTAGTATAAATCTATTTATACTATATGAATCTTATCTTATAAAAAAATAAACTATTTGGCAATTTTAATTTTAAATAATGCCTACATAGTTTATTTTCATTATATATTATAATTAATACTAATTTAAATGTTTGAGTACTTTTAATTTTAGAAAAAACTTATTAATAACATAATGTTTAATACTGTGACTATTCCTCCAATAATCCAAAGTATAATATTCCCTGTTAAGGTATTTTTATATTGTCCCATAACTTTTTCTGATGATGTTAAATATAATTGACTGAAAATGGTTATAGGAAGTTGTACACTTAATAACATCTGTGAATATATTAGCCCATTAAATGGATTATCAATGAAAAATATTATTAGTAAAGCACATAATATAGTAATTAAAACTCCTATTTTACTGTGTTTGTTATTAATATCATATTCTTCAGCAAATAATCCAGCAAATATAGATCCACCAGCCATTCCTGCTGTAATGCATGATGCTATTCCAGCAAACAACAAAGCTACTGCAAATACTAATGCTGAACTGCTTCCTAACAAAGGTTGTAACATTATTTGAGCTTGTTCAACTTCTGTTACATTAATACCATTATCAAAAAATGTTACGGCAACTAATATCATTGCACTGTTTATAACAAAGCCTATTATCATTGATAACAACGTATCCATAAATTCATATTTTAATTGCTTTTCAATTATTGTTTTGTCTTTTAAATTCCATTTTCTACTTTGAATTACTTCAGAATGTAAAAATAAATTATGGGGCATAACAACTGCACCTAAAACACTCATTATTATTGGCAATGACCCATTAGGAATATTGGGAATTACTAAACTTTTTACCGTCTCACTCCAATTAACATTTACAAGAGCTGTTTCAAATATAAATGATAGTCCTATTATTGATACAAATCCTATAATAATTTTTTCTATTCTTCTATATGAATTGGTAAATAACATAAATATTATAAATATTGCTGATATTGAAGCACCTATTTTTATAGGTATCTGAAATAGCATTTTAAGTGCTATAGCAGCTCCTAAAATTTCTGCCATGGCTGTACCTATAGCTGCAAGTACTGCTGTTCCTGTTACTACTTTCCCAATAGATGGTTTCATATGTTTATTTATTGCTTCTGAAATACAAAGCCCAGTAGCTATTCCTAAATGTGCAGCATTATGCTGCAACATTATAAGCATTATTGTTGATAGCGTAACAATCCAAAGTAATTTATAACCATACGTAGATCCTGCTGCAATATTTGATGCCCAGTTACCTGGATCAATAAATCCTACTGTAACCAAAATTCCGGGTCCTACATATTTCAAAAATTCATTTCCAGTAAATTTTTTCCATTTAGAAATAAAATCATTCTTCTTCATAATATATATTTAAATCCTTTCGTCT
>Ga0224516_1000165_pt1 | contig 16698 bp, 12 predicted proteins | sample IRFST0metaG_FD_179884 | JGI IMG/M metagenome (GOLD analysis project Ga0224516, IMG submission 179884) | Peat soil microbial communities from Stordalen Mire, Sweden - IR.F.S.T0 | ecosystem: Environmental > Terrestrial > Soil > Wetlands > Peat | place: Sweden: Norrbotten County, Stordalen Mire... | reverse complement strand
AGCCTAAAATATTTTTTCTTGGACTGAAGCCACCAACATAAAGTATAAAATCTTCTTTTATTCCATATTTTTTTGTGATTAAATCTTTAGAGTTGCACTTACTCATAGGTCGATAAATATCTTCAGCAGCAAGTGGGGTTACATAGATATTTTCAGCAGGGAAATTAAATTCTTTAGCAATATCATTTTTAGAAAAGTTGGAGACTGTAATTATTCCATCACAAGTAGCTATAATTTTAGGTAATTCATCATTAAATATTTTTAGGTATCTATCACTGACAGTTTCAGGCATTCTTAACGGTATTATATCATGTAGTGTAATAACTTTTTTGCATTTAACATTTTCTGATAGTCCAACTCCGTTTTGAGGCACATGGTAAAGATCTATATCAGCATTGTTTAGTATATTAGGAACATTCACATCATCCCAAAAACTATCAGAGGATGTTGATTCAACAAGTTCAGTTTTAAAATTACTTTTTAAATTATTTATAGAGTCGCACTTAGGCATGAAAATTAAATAATCATTATTAATATCAGTATTGCTAAGATTTAGTATTAATTGTCTAGTATATGTGCCTATTCCAGTGCCTTGATACCATTTTGCAGCCCTACCATCTATTCCTATTTTCATTATTAAATCCTTCCATAGCATTTGTCCTAATGTATTATATTAAAAGAATATAAAAAATGTTAATAAAAGAAGTATTCTAATCATATAAATATACAGGAGGTGAGTACTATGATGAGGGAATTTGAAATAGAAAGGCAATTTAACCTTAAGATAGAAAAAATTAAAGCCAACAAAGGTGTTTACTATCTTAAGACAGATAAAGGCGAAAGGTGTTTAAAGAAAATAAATTATGGGCCTCAAAAATTATTGTTCGTATATGGTGCTAAAGAGCACTTAAGAAAAAATGGTTTTAATAATTTAGATAAATATTATTTAAACATAAATGGAGAACCGTATGCATTAGTTAATGAAGACTTATACACTTTATCAGAGTGGCTAGAAGGACGGGAATGTGACTTTCATAATATGGATGAAGTAAAGATAGCAGCTAAGACATTAGCTAATCTTCACGAAGCATCTAAAGGATATGATCCACCTGAGAATTCTAAGCTTAAAAGTGATCTTGGAAGATGGCCTCATTTAATTGAGAAAAGAATTAAATCATTAGACAAAATGAGAGATATGGTAAGGAAAAAAAGTATAAAAAGTGATTTTGATCTATTGTATTTAAAGTCTATGGAATTTTATAAACAGATTGGAAATAAAGCTTTATTGTCGCTAAAAGAATCTGAATATTATGAGCTATGCATGTTAGCAGAAAATGAAAAAAGCTTTTGTCATCATGATTTTACTTATCATAATATAATTTTAAGTGATAATATGGACATACATGTTATTGATTTTGATTATTGTAAAAGAGAAGTTAGAACCTTTGATATAAGTAACTTCATGATAAAAGTATTAAAGCGAGTTGAATGGAATTTAGAGTATGCTATTGCTATTATAGAATCATATAATTCGGTTTCTGAATTAAAACCTGAGGAATATAAAGTACTATATGCATATCTTCAATTTCCACAAAGATATTGGAGACTTGCTAATAGATATTATTATAATGAAGTAAATTGGGGACAAAATACTTTTGCAAGTAAATTAGAATCTATAATAAATGAGCAAGAGAAGTATTTGGATTTCTTAGACAAATTTAAGAATGAATATAAGATATTATAAGAATAAATTAAAGAGAAGAGCTGTTTGGAAATAGATGTGAATTTATTTTCTAAGCAGCTTTTATTATATACAAAACGAGGTCTGGATTTATTTCTTGGACATAATCAAAGTATACTGAAAAAAATAAATCGTGGTATAATAAGAATAATGAATGGTGAAGAATTAATGATGAATGATGGAGGAAGAAATTCCTACGGAATTTCTAATATATAAATAAAGAAATTGCGAAGTAATTTCAACTTTAATCATTCATTATTAATCTTTCATCAAATTGTAGATATGGAAGTGATGATAATGGATAAAATAAAACTTAATAACTGTAATTTGGATTTTAGTAAGCTTAAAGATATTATATGCATAGCTACATTTGGGAGTTATAATGAAGAATGTTTTGATAAGGATAGAAGTGATATAGATATTAGTATTTTAAGTAATAAACAACTAGAATGGGAAGATGAACTTGAAATTGAAGATTATTTACAGCCAATTTTAAAAAAACATTTTAGTCATGAGAATATACATGTAACATTTATTAATGATTTTGTTTATCCGTTTAGTGAATTGCTTATAACAAGTAAAGATAAAATAATTATATTAGAAGAAGGATATTTAGATTATATTTTGGGGTATTCTTGCTTTAAAAGAGATAGAGAAAATTTAGAAGTAATTAGGGAAGAAAATTTGAAAGAGCTAAAGAGGTGTAAAGGTGGTTTATTATAAATATAAAAAAGAAAAGTTAGAAGAAAAATTCTCTGAGAGTAAGGTTTTTCTGGTTAGAATAAGGGAATGCTTAAAGAGAAGTTCAAATAGTGAGGATGAGATAGTTGATGAAGCAATGATTTCATATTTTAATTCTTTTTGTGAGTTTATAATAGATATGTGTGAAACATATTTGGTTTCTACAGATAATTTTATACCCAATAAATCAGGTCCAGATATAGTTACATTATCTAGTGATTTTGGATTTATATCTCCAGAGGATTCAAAAAAGTTGCAAGGAATTATTAAATTGCGTAATAGATATATTCACGACTATTATCAACGAAAATTAGCACGGCAAAGAATTTTAGAAGTTTGTAGAAAAGAAATGAAGACTTTAGATATGTTTCTTGATATATCTACAGAAAAAATAATGCTTGTATTAAAATAGCATACTTAGAATATTGCAACTTATCTTTTTAGGCACCTTTAAATGGCATATTAGATTTGCTATTTTAGGGTGCCTAATTTGTAACTTATAATTATTTAATCCATATTATAAGTTATGAAGGAATATGGCTAGGAGAAAGCAATGCGAATTGGAGATATTGTGGTAAGGAAATCTTATAATAAAGATATTACTTTTAAAATAATTGACATTAAGGAAAAGGATGGGAAAGAAAATATCATTTTAAAAGGAATTAATATAAGGATAATAGCAGATGCGGATATAGAAGACCTTGATATGGCTGAAGAAAATAGTGGTTCACAAGATAAGATTTTAAATACAAGAGTAAATGAAGCAATAAAAAAAGCTATGGTACTACGCGGTGATCTGAGGGATAAAGTTGAAAAGACTCCAAAAATAAAGGCAAAAAATGACTTGGTGTTTGGCAGGCCGGGGAGAATACTCCATGTTGATGGAGATAGTGAATACATGGAAACTTGTTTAAAGGTATATAAGCAATTATCTTTAGATGCAGTTGGCAGAGCAATACCAGAAAGAGATCAACCAGATGTAATAGTAGATTTAGTTAAAGAAATAAAACCAGATATAGTAGTTTTAACTGGTCATGATAGTGTAATTAAAGATCCTTTGGATTATTTAGATTTAGATAACTATAGAAATTCAAGATATTATTTAGAATCAGTTAAGAATTTAAGAGATTATAATTCAAGTTATGATGAATTAGTTATATTTGCAGGGGCATGCCAAAGTTGTTATGAAATGATATTAGATGTTGGTGCTAACTTTGCTTCTAGTCCTAACCGAGTTTTAATACATTGCTTAGATCCAGTTTTTGTGTGTGAAAAGATTGCTTATACCAGAATAGATAAGGTGGTCTCAATAACGGATGTAATTGAAAATACAATAACAGGGATAAAAGGTGTTGGGGGATTGCAGACAAGGGGGAAGTATAGAGAAGGATACCCTAAGTCTAGGTATATTTAATTATAGATTTTAATAGGGAAAGCTTGAGAAAGTTGGTATTCTTGTATGGTAATATTCTGAACCATATTTATTCTTCAGAACATTACCATATATATTCTCGAAGAATATGCTGGAAAAGTAAGGGCTAAGGTGTTGCATGAATAAAAGAGTTAGTTGTTTTAATATAATAATATGATAAAATATAGTCATAAAATAATAGAGCAAAATTAGAGATGATTTAAAATACAGTTATAGTAATCTATAAGTACAAAAGGAGATATTAATAAGATGCAAGAAATAGTTCAATCGGTTGATAGAACATTAACTATTCTAGAAGTGTTATCAGATTATGAAGAGGGATTAGGAATAACTGAAATTAGTGAAAAAGTAGAATTGCATAAGAGTACAGTTCATAGGCTATTGAATACATTGATATATAAAGGATACATAAAGCAAGATAAAAATACAAATAAATATGGACTTACTTTAAAATTATTTGAACTTGGAAATAAAAAGATAGAAAAAATGGATTTAGTATCTGTTGTTGAACCATATTTAAAAGAGTTGATGGAAAAAACTAATGAGGTTATTCACTTAGCAATAAGGGAAGGCTCTGATATAGTGTATGTTTCGAAAATGGAGCCACAAAAGTCAATGAAGATGTATACAAGAATAGGAATGAGAAAACCAATATATTGCACAGCTATGGGGAAAGCAATGATGGCTTATATGACTGAAGAAGAGGTTCAAAAAATTTGGAATGAAAGTGATGTACAGAAGCTTACATCTAATACCATGGTTGATTTTAGTGAAATTAAAGAGAATTTAAAAGATATTAGAGCAAGGGAATATGCCATGGATGATCAAGAGGTTGAAGAAGGAATAAGATGTATAGGAACTATACTAAAGGATCATAAAAGTGGAATTTGTGGAGCAATTAGTATATCTGGATCAATAATAAGCTTTACAGAAGATAAAAGAAGCTATTTTTCTAAAGTTATTTTGGAGTATGCGGATAAAATATCAAAGGAACTTGGTTACAGGAAATAAATGTAACTAAGTTCCTTTCTTAGTTGGTATTATTTTTGGTAATTTAGACCCTTATTTATAAGCTTTCTTTAGCAATGCAGAAGGTGTTATAATACCTTTCTTTGGGTTTGCACTAGGGAATGCAATTGATTTAAACAATATATTCAAAACCGGTTTCCTTTAAATTTAATAGGTATGTCATTGTATAAAATTTAATTGGCGAAAAAACTGCAGACTAGGGGAAAGTATAGAAAAGGATATCCCAAGTCATGATATATATAATAAGGAAAACAAAAGAATTAATGGAGTTTAATGTATTATATTTGTCGAAAAATAATAGGTGATATTAAATAAAAAATATAGACTATATTGTCAGTTTGTGTTATTATATAGACATACAAAAGAAGTACCCAATCCCTTTTCTCCCATAATTTTATCTTATAATTTAGATAAGATGTAGTCAATTATTTGGCTACATCTTTTTGCTGTTTGATTTAATTGCATATGTAACATGAGAAATATATAGTAGATGACTATATTGAAATTAATATAATCTGATTATATTGATTTCTGATAATTTGGGGTGTATTTACAATATAAAAACTTAAATAGATTTTAGAGTATTTTGAAAATTAGGCAAAATGGATAATAAAAGGATTGAAAAAAAGTTATCTTGGAGTGGACAATAACTAGAAAATATATGAATTTGTTAGAATTGTGTTAGAATACAATACTATACTATTTAATATGATTAATAGTATTACGTAATTATTAACGATACAGATAGAAAATAGAAGATTACTTGAAAATAATGCATATAATCTGCTGGATGATAAAGTATTATTGAATAATAATTGTTAATATAGTAATATTTAATTGTAATTGCAAATATTCTGAAAAATTATACTAAGAGGTTAAGATTATGGGGGGGTAATGTTTTGAAAAAGAAAAAAACTTTACAGCTGAAAGCTATTGTTGGCATTTCATTTATTTTTATTGCGCTTATCAGTTCTGTTACGTACATAGAATACGTAAATTCTAAAAAGTTAATTTTATCTTCTATGGAGAGCTCGGGAAAACAAACTGTTACAATTCATGCGCAAAATTTATCTTCATGGGTTAAATCTAGATTATCCCAAGTAGAAGTGATTGCAAATACTCAATTGGTATCAAACATGAACAATAGTGAGATAATGCCGTATTTTCAAAGGGAACAAAAAAATTATAATGGGGTTTTTAATAGTCTTGGAATAAGCGATACTTCTGGAAAATTACTTATGCAAAATAATGTTGTTATTGATATAAGTACAGAAGAAACATTTCCGCAAGTTATGCAAGGAAAAGAGATTATATCAAATCCATTTGCAGATAAGCAAAATCCATCGGATTTAATAATATCTATGGAGTGTCCTATAAAGGATCCGAAAGATAATAAAGTTATTGGACTTGTTAGTGGTGCTTGTCTTGTATCTACAGTATTTAAAGAAAATACAAATTTTCATATTGGACAAACAGATAAGGTTTACATACTAAGTGGCAAAGGGGATATCTTGTTTAAACAAGATGATAAAACGAAAAGTGAAGAAACTAATTTGTTAAAAAGTTCTAATAATGAATTTTCTGGATTAGTTAAAGAGGCCCTTGCTAAAGATAGTTTTTTAGGACAATTTAATGATAATAATGAAACAAAAATGTTGTTTTCTTCTCGCGTTGAAGGAACAGATTGGTATATGTTACTTGAAGTTCCTACAAAAGAATACACATCTAGTTTAAACTCATTATTGCTATTGATAATAGGGGTAAGTATTTTTGCAATTTTATTGTTGATAGTAGTATTAACTATTTTACTAAAAAAATTCTTTAACAGACTTTTAAAGATATCATTAATTGCAAACGAGGTGGCAGAGGGGAATTTAGTTAGCTCTTTACCAGAATCATCAGATGAACTTGGTAGAATTAATAGTACTTTTAATAAAATGATAAGTAATCTAAAAAATATAATTATCAAAATAAAGGATGTTTCAGAAATTGTTATGGAGTCTTCTAATAGTTATAAAAATGTTAGTTTAGAGGTAGTTGAAGAGGGTAGGAATATCAAGCAATCAATAGAAAATCTAACTTCAGGAGCAAAAAGTACAGCTGATGAAATTCAAAACATTACTATGTCGGTGGATGATATGGAAAAGAAGTCAAAGGAATTAGTAGAAATAAGCAATAGCATTGACACAATGATATCTGAAACAAAAGATAAAGCTTTGATGGGTTCAAAGAATCTTTATACTACAGTAAAATTATTAGATAAGATGGAGGAAAGTGTAAATCTTTCATCAGATGTTGTAACGGAGCTTTCAGAAAAATCTAAGACTATTGCAAATATAACAATAACTATATCAGGTATATCTGAACAAACAAACCTGTTGGCATTAAATGCTAGTATTGAAGCAGCTAGAGCTGGAGAACAGGGAAAAGGTTTTGCAGTAGTTGCAGATGAAGTCAGAAAACTTGCAGAGCAATCAGCAATGGCTACGCAAGAGATTTCAAAGGAGATACAAGATATTCAAGATCAAATAGCAAGTGCTGTAACATCAATGAGTGATAGTATTGATTACGTAGGGTTAGGCACTAAGTCTATAGATGATATATCCGTTGTATTTTCAGAAATTGAAGGAGAAATTGATAGAGTTAAAGATATGAGCTCTAGCATATCTGGAATAGCTAAAGTGTTATTAGAAGAAAATAAAAAAATATTTGAATCGGTTTCAAACACATCTGCTATAAGCGAAGAATCAGTTGCAAGTGCTGTGTATGTTCAAGAAATGGTAAATAGACAAGAAGTTATATTCTTAAACCTTAAGGAAGCTTCAGAACATCTAGACGAGCTTTCAGCGTCGTTATCGGGTGAAATTTCTAAATTCAGAATAAATTAACTATTAAAGGAATAAGACTATATTCCTTGGATTACGATAAAAATAGAGATCATGCTAAATAAAGCATGGTCTTTATTAAATTATTTAAAAAACATAAGAGAAGGATTTATGCCTTATTGGATTAATAGTAGCAGTAATGATTTGATTAAAAGATTACTGATGAAAGGCGATAAAGATATGAAGCTTGAACTTCAAGAACTTATTTGTTGTAACTCTATAAATAAGGTGATAGATGATACTGTAGTAATGTCAGAAGTTGTATTCAATTTCGGCGGATATACGCATAAGTATGATTTTCACTGTAGTTCCTAAATTAAAGGAGGGTATTATTATTTACTTACACAGTTTCGTCCCTTTTTCTTAGCTCTGTAAAGGGCTTTATCAGCACCTTTCATTACATCACTAGTATCTTTAAATTTAGCACTTTTTTCACATACTCCAATACTTATATTAACAAACAATTGACTTGAGTTTCTTTGTTTTGTTTTTGAATTTTTAGCTTTTGTTGATTTTTTTGTGTATCCTGATTTAGATACTTTCTCACGTAGGTTTTCCAAATGAGGTATAACATCATTTATGGACTTACCTGGGAAAATGATTGTAAATTCTTCACCTCCATAACGAAAAGCTTTACCACCACCTGTAACCGTCACTAAGTTAGAAGCAACTAATTTTAAAACATCATCTCCAACATCATGTCCATATGTATCATTGAACTTTTTAAAAAAATCAATATCTATCATTGCAAGAACGTATTTATTTCCGAGTTTCATTAAGTCTTCCCTAAGTGCACGCCGAGATGGTATTCCGGTAAGTTCGTCAAGATAGGCCATGGAATAAGAGTCCTCAATGATGCTGGTGATTAACAATAAACCAGTAGCACTTAGAAATATAGAAAAAGATATTTTATCATCAACATATAAAAGGGCTATAAAAACAGAAATAATAACACCTATTAATCGCACTTCAAAGATATTTTTTTTCATATAGGCCTTTATTATAAAAAATATAAGACTTAAAAAGAATATTAATAAAGCTATTTGATTCATAATAGAATCCTCTAAAGATATATTTATGAATTTATAAGCTAATAGATCCTGTATTAATAGATTATTTGACATAGCTATTTTAAAAATAACAAATGTTTCAATTAATATAAAAGAGATACGTATTTTCCCCCACAATGAAAATATACCTTTCTCCTTTAATTGGGACAAGGCAACAATATTAATTGGCATGAGAATACACAGCATTGGATAAAGGAGTTCAGAATAAGTTATCATGTTTATTGATAATTCTAGATAGTAGTTTAAAAGAAATTGAAATAGGGCGAGTAGCAAAATTATAAGAAAAACCCTTCCTTTATTAAAACGAATGCTTAAGATTATTCCGAGCCCAAATATAATATATGAAGAATACGTAAGGAGAAGTATAACAGGAGGTGCGAATGACGGGATTTTTTTGATTAAAAAATAACATCCTAAAAGAATGAAAATATAAGTAATATATGATAAAACTGTTTTTAAAGTAATCTTCACTTGAGTTCAACCTCCAATAAGTATGTAGATAATTTAAGGTATATGTAGTTTGAGAAAATAATTTGTCTATATTAACCATATAATATATTTCGCTTATTCCTAAAGAATCTTTAACTTGATATAGCTCATTTATTATGAATATTTATGACTAGCTATATATTTACTTAATTTTTATTGAAGAAATTTTTTCTTATAGATTAGACCTTAAATTTAAAACAATCCTGCCAAATCATGTAACAATAATGTTAATTACACTCTAAATGTTTACAACCAATAAACAATTGAATATACTTACCTTAAAACCGGTTTGCAAAATAGATTAGTAATATAATTGCAAAGGAGTATATGTATGGAGTTAACATATAGATTTGGAAGAGGAAATTGGAGAACTATACAAGAAGGCAATGAAAGAGAATGGATGATAGGTAATGGCATAGGTGGATATTCGGGACAAACTATTATCAATAGTGGCTTTAGAAGTCATCATGGATATTTAATAGTAGCCATGAATCCACCAGTGGAGCGTTATTCAATATTATCAAGGACTCAAGAACAAATTATAGTAGATGGAAGAGAATATGATTTAACTTGTCAGGAATATGATGATTATACAAAGAACGGTCATAAGTATCTTCAAAGTTTTATTTTTGATTCAGTTCCACAATATACATACCAAGTAGAAGATATAAGTATAAAGAAAACTATAGCTATGGAGTATGGACATAATACAGTAGCTATATGTTATGAAATAGAAAATGGAAGTTCTGAAGCTAAAATTAATGTAACACCATTGGTTACGTTTAAAGAAGCGGGGCAAATTATAGATTCTAATGAGTTACAATTTAAAACTGAACTAAAAAGCAATATTTTAAAACTATATCCGCAAAAAAATGAGAAAATAATAATAAGTCTTATATCATCAAAGGGGATATTTAAAAGCAGAAGTTTAGGCGAAAAAACTAAGGATAAGAAGAATAATTCATTAATTGAAGAAGGTCATTATTATGAATTTGAAAATAGAAATGGAGCTATAGGGTTAGATAATCACTATACGCCTTATGATATAGAAGTGAATTTACAACCTTTTGAAACTAAAAAGTTTTATTTAAAATGTACTGTAGAAGAAATCAATGATAAAGACGGATTTGATATTGTTAATGAGTATAAGAAAAGAGCTAATAAACTTATGGAACTATCAGAATATACAGATCCACTTGCTTTAAATTTAGTAAAAGCAGCAGATCATTTTATTGTAAATAGAAATAGTACAAAATTAAAAACAGTACTAGCAGGGTTTCCTTGGTTTGTTGATTGGGGACGCGATACTATGATAGCCTTTGAAGGGTTGACATTATCAACAAAGAGATTTCAAGATGCAAGAGAAATTTTAGAATCTTTTGCGGAATATGTAAAAGATGGACTTGTACCCAATGTATTTGCTGATAAAGGAACTGAGGCATATTACAATACTGTAGATGCATCGCTATGGTATTTGCAGGCTGTATATCAATATTTACAATATACAGGAGGCGAAGAAGATTTTAAATTTGTGAAGGACAAGTTGTTTGATAAACTAATTGAAATTGTTAATGCGTATTCAATTGGTACACATTTTTCAATTGGTATGGAAGAAGATGGTCTTATGAATGCAGGAAGTGGTTTAGATCAAGTGACATGGATGGACGTAAGAGTTAACGAATTAGTAGTGACGCCAAGGCATGGTAAACCTGTAGAAATAAATGCTCTTTGGTATAATGCCCTTTGCATAATGGAATGGCTATCGGAGAGGTTTGGTGAATATGGAGCAAACTATAGAAATCTAGCTGAAAAAGTCAAGGAATCCTTTAATAAAAAATTCTGGAATGAAGAAGAACAATGCTTATTTGATGTTGTTGATGATAATGATGGGAAAGTTAGACCTAATCAAATTTGGGCAATATCGCTGCCTTTCACTATGTTAGATATAGAAAAGGAAAAGAAAGTTGTAAATAAAGTGTATAAGGAACTATATTCAACATATGGCTTAAGATCTCTATCTTTTTTAGATAAGGAATTTAAGGGAGAATACATAGGATCACTTATGAAAAGAGATTTAGCATATCATATGGGGACAACCTGGGGATTTACTATTGGTGCTTTTATAACAGCATATTGTAAGGTGAATAATTACTCTAAAAAGTCAGTGAATAGAGCAAAAGAAATGTGTGAAGTATTTGAAGACCATATGAAAGATGGTTGTATAAATGGAATAGCTGAAGTGTTTGATGGTGATTTTACAGCTACAAGTAGAGGATGTTATAGCCAAGCTTGGAGTGTAGGTGAGGTTCTAAGAGCATATACAAGAGATGTATTACCGTATATATAACGGTATATGCAGAATGTTAGATTTTCCAGTATTAGGTTTGTTCGATACATATAGCCTATGTTTTTGGTTGTAATATTTTCCAATACAGGGCTTTGATCTATTCATCTTGATAGATCAATGATCAATAGATACAGTTCTTACGCTGATACTGCAGCTCATAAAATATTTCAAATATTATACACGGAAAGCCAAGAACAGGAGAAGAGACTCCTAAGAGCGTATTGGAAACTATTAAAGTTTTTTCGAATAAATAATATAGTACAAATAGAATATTTAAATTTTATAAAAAATTACCAAAGTTAATCTAGTGATATTTAATAATAAATGTTAGAATTAGCTGATGGAAAGAGTGGATGTAATAACCGAGAGGCGTTAGAATTAGTTAGTAGTTATTAATAATAAGATAATAATAGAAAATTTATGAGTGTAATAATAAGAAGTTTCTTGTTGGATATGTAAAATGTATGTTATATTTTATATATGAAATATATAAATAGGGTTATAATTGTATAATAGAAATTATAAATAGTAAAAAAAGATGAATGAATATAGGTGATTTTATTTTTATAATCACAAATTTATATTTATTCAAGTTTTTTTATAATAATATAAAAAGATGTATGCAAGAAATAATAAGGTGTAGATGCTCTAAAATTATTTTTAATCTTTGCAAAATTAATTGTTATTGATTTCTGCATAGACAAAATAGAGCTTATAAAAATTAAAATGCTCATTGGGGTAATGCTGCTCATCGGATTTAGGCGCTATTAAGTGTCTTATAAAACTTAGATACATTAAAATAGGATTATGAAATAATGAAAAATTTAGTGGTAATTAAGGTCTATTTTTATACACTTAGTTACAAGATAGGAGATAAAATGGTAAACAAGAAAAAAAGTAAAAGCACAATGAAAGTCATTCCTCTAGGAGGACTAGGAGAAATAGGTAAGAATATAACTGCCTTTGAATATGAAGATGAGATAATAATTATAGATTGTGGATTAGCATTTCCAGATGAAGATCTTTATGGAATTGATCTTGTAATTCCTGATGTAACATATTTACTAAAGAATAAGGATAAAGTAAAGGGGTTCTTTATAACTCATGGACATGAAGATCATATTGGCGCGCTTCCATATGTTTTAAAACAAATTAACGCTCCTGTATATGGTACAAAATTAACTTTAGGATTAATTGAAAGTAAGCTACAAGAACATGGCATACTTAGTGATTGTACATTAAATAGGGTTAAAGCTGGGGAATCTGTAGAAATAGAAAATTTTAAAATTGAATTTATTAGAACCAATCATAGTATAGCGGATAGTTGCTCTATAGCCTTGCATACACCTGTAGGAATAATTGTCCATACAGGCGATTTTAAAGTAGATTTCACACCCATTGATGGAGAGGTTATTGATTTACAAAGATATGCACAGTTAGGTAAAATGGGAGTAGTACTTTTGATGGCTGAGAGTACAAATGCTCTTCAACCTGGTTATACAATGTCAGAAAAGACTGTAGGCGAAACTTTAGACAATCTTTTTGCTAAAGCAAAGGGAAGGGTTATAGTAGCTACATTTGCATCTAATATTCATAGGGTCCAACAAATCGCCAATGCTTCTATAAAAAATGGCAGAAAAATTGCATTTAGCGGACGAAGTATGGAAAAAATAAACGAAGTTGCGAGAACATTAGAGTATTTATTTATACCAGAAGAAATGATAATAGATTTAAATGATATCAAAAAATATCCAAATGAGAGAATTACAATAATCACAACTGGAAGCCAAGGGGAACCTATGGCAGCACTTACAAGAATAGCGGCAGCAACTCATAGAAGTATTCAAATTGAAAAAGGAGATACAGTTATTATTTCAGCAACCCCAATACCAGGAAATCAAAAAGCTGTATCTAACGTTATAAATGATTTGACAGAAAAAGGTGCTAATGTAATCTACAAAGCAATAGAAGCAATACATGTTTCTGGTCATGCATGTGAACAAGAGTTAAGAATGATCCATGCGTTATTGAAACCTAAATTTTTCATACCAATACATGGTGAGTATAAACATTTAATAAGTCATGCTAAAATTGCAGAAAATATGGGGATGGATAAAGAAAATATATTTGTATTAGAAACAGGTGACGTATTTGAATTTAATAGAGCTAAAGCACAAATTAGCGGCAAGGCACCAGTTGGAAGGGTTCTTATAGATGGAATAGGTGTAGGCGATGTAGGTAATATTGTTCTTAGAGATAGAAAGAACTTAGCAGAAGATGGTATCATAACTGTAGTTATAGCTATAGACAGAGAAAAGAGAACTATACTATCTGGTCCGGATATTATTACAAGGGGATTTGTATATGTTAGAGATTCGGAGGAATTAATAAGAGATATTAGGAGAATTGTAGTTAAAAGTGTACAGAGATGTCTTGACAATGAAGTAACACAATGGTCAGAAATAAAAAATACTATAAGAAGAGAAGTAGATACTTTTGTATATACAAAAATGAAAAGAAAACCTATGGTTTTACCAGTAATTACTGAAATATAACATTAAATTATCTAGTATGTTTTTTAGTTTGAATACGCATAAAATAAAAAATTAATTATATAGAAGAATAAAAAGCGAATCACCTAACTATTTGGTGGTTTGCTTTTATTTTGAAAAAAGTTTTATTATATTTATATTAATTATATTTATATTAAATAGATGTGATTGAAATGCTAATAAGTTAAGGCGCAAATGCAATGGAGTATTTTATTTAGAGCGTGCATATTCACTACCATTTTTAATTGCTAAAAATTTGGTTCATTATGCAGGAATGATATTAGATGATGTTAATAGACCTTATTATACGTCAAAGGAGCTTAAAAGGCTTGTGAGAAGCAATAGGAGGGTGCTAAGTAGTTAGAGATCAATGGCGAGTAGATAATATGATGAAATGTGAGCAGAATTTTCAGGGGGGAAGAAGTGGCGTTAAGAGCCATATCTCTTATTATTTATTTTATAGCAATATTTTCTAGATCACACTAATACATATAATTTCAAGATTTATTTAATGATAAATGGAATAATAATTGAAAAAATACAGATAATAAAATGAAATAAATTAAAAAATATGTATTTGGAAAAATGTTTACATTGACAAGATGGCGATGGAAATGATAAAATAATTGTTTTGCTTGACAGGAAGAGTAAGTAGAGGTATAATATAGTGTGAAAGAGGGTGTTTACGTGGAAAAAGTTAAAACTATTGCTTCCATTAAAAATGATATAGAGAGACACATAGGTCAAAAAGTCACTCTAAAAGCTAATGGTGGAAGGAAAAAGATTTTAGTTAACGATGGTATCATTGAAAGCGCATACCCAAGTATTTTTGTTATAAGATTAAAAAGCGACACCCAAAGGACTGTGACATATAGTTATTCAGATGTATTAACAAAGACTGTACAATTGGTATTTCCAACTAGGATATAAACTTCGATTTAATCGAAGTTTTTCTTTTTGAAAAAAATTATATTGCCTTTAAATTGTCTAAAATAATGAATGTTTAAAAAAGAATTTTAAACACATAAAACTAAAAATATATGAATATAATTTATAAAAGAATATAAAACAAATAAATGAATGAGTATTTGAAGAGATCATAAATATATGAGTAGAACACATTAGGATGTTTATGAATAATTTACATTTATTATGTAAGAAGTGTCCCAGATAAATATTTTTAAATAAAAAAAGAAAGATGGTGGGTTTCCATCTTTCAACTATGGTATAAAAGGGTATTGAGAATTTATGAGAGGTTATATGGTCAATAACCACTTCCTATGATACGACATTAAATAGTATATGTCAATAAAAAAACAAAAAAAATTTAAAAAATAAAATAATAGGTGAATTTCAGAGGATTTACACTAAAAATTAATATTCAAATAAAAATAAATTTATCATAAAGTCCTAATTAAAAGTATATAAATGAATAGCAGGAATTTTATGGAGGTATGAAATATGGCAGATATAGATGTTAGAAAAGAAAATGTACAATTTGAACAATTACTTAGGGAAAATAATTCTAATACAATATTAAAAGAAGAATATTTAATTCCAGACACTCATCCAGATGTACAAGAAGTATTAACAGTTGAAGCTAGACCAATGATAATTAATAAAGAATTAATTGGTGATAAAATAGTATTAGAAGGAAAAATTGAATATACAGTAATATATTTAGCCAAAGAAGATGGTCTTGTTGTGAATTCAGTTAACTATAATCAAAACTTTACAAATAATATTGATTTGAATCAAGGAGAATATAAAGTTATTTGTGAGGCACAATGTAATGTCGAACATATTGAAGCTGCTATTATGAATGAGAGGAAAATATCAATTCAGGGTATAATTACCATTGATTGGGAGCTTTACAAGAGTAATGAGTTTGAATTTGTAAAAGACATTGAAGGAAACGATGATGTAGAAGTTTTAAAGAAAACAGAAACAATAAATAAAATTAGTGCAAATGAAGATGTTGAACTTATGGGTAAATGTATGATTAGAGTTGGAATGGACAAACCACAAATAAATAAAATTTTGAAATGTTCATTACGATTGCATAAAAAAGAAGTGAAAATTGCAGAAGATAAAATTTATCTTGGTTGTTACTGCAAATTGAATATTTTATATAAAGGAGAGGACTCTAAAGACATAATTCCTTTAGAAGACGATATTTATTTATCAAAAGAAGAAGAAGTAAAAGGCATTACACCAGATATGATTCCAACGATTTGCTATGAAATATCCAATAATGATTTAATGCTAGAAGAAGATGATTTAGGCGAAGTAAGAATTATAAATGATGAATTTATAGTTAAAGCAAATGTTAAGATATTTTCAAAAGAAAATATAGATATGATTAAAGATGCATATTCTAACAAATATTTAATTGGTCTTAAAAAAGATGCT
>Ga0224516_1000157_pt1 | contig 17188 bp, 16 predicted proteins | sample IRFST0metaG_FD_179884 | JGI IMG/M metagenome (GOLD analysis project Ga0224516, IMG submission 179884) | Peat soil microbial communities from Stordalen Mire, Sweden - IR.F.S.T0 | ecosystem: Environmental > Terrestrial > Soil > Wetlands > Peat | place: Sweden: Norrbotten County, Stordalen Mire... | reverse complement strand
GAATATGAATGTTACTCTTTATATTTTATATTCTATATTTAAGGGGTAATTAGTTATGAAAAAAATTATCAATCTTATAAATTTATTATAGTTTGTTATTGTGTCAGAACTGTGGCAAATTCAAAATTAAATATTTAAATATTGTACAGAAACTAATAAAAAATTATTATTGTTTTTAAAAAGTGAAAGTTTCATCAGGCTGTTTAGATAATAAGTTTGAATAAATGGCTTCCCCATGTTGAAGATAGAAAACTTCAAAAATAGGATTTTCAGCTGTTTCATATCCTTTTTTCACCAAAGGTGCATTATCAATAACAAGTTGTTTTTCAGCTAAGTTATCTGCAAATTCAACTTTTCCATTTATTCTAACTGTTACATAATCTTGTGTAGTTACAATAAATTCGATATATGGATTTTCTTTTAGCTGAGCATAAGCTTTTTTTACATTAGCAGTAGTAAAATAAAATTTGCCATCCTTGATTAAATGAATATGTTGTGGTCTGCCATGAGGTTTATTGTTTTCAGATGTTGTTAATATACCGATATTATTTTTTTCTAAAAAGTTAATTATTTTATCCATTTTAAAATCTCCTTCAAAATTAAAGTTTTTATAAATAGTAAGTTATGTATAGAATTATATTTTTTATATTTATGAATGACAAAATAAAATTAATATAAATTAAATTTGATACAATCAATATATCATACATTAAAATAAGTTGCAATACATTTTTAAGGAAGAAGAATTAATTATAATCAGTAAATAGACCAATTTGCGTTACAACTATTTTACAACTATTTGACAACTTATTTGGAATAGTTGTTATATAATGGACATGTGAATTAACATCATTAAATAGATATTAAGTTGCGGCACAAGGAGGAGCATAATTGAAAATAAATATTTTAATTGTAGAAGATGATGAAGCTATTTCTAATTTAATAAAAATAAACTTAAATATGGCAGGTTATAAAAGTCAGCAGATATTTGATGGATTGGAAGCTTTTAATTTATTGAAAGAAGAATCTTTTGATTTAATACTCATGGATATTATGTTGCCAGGTATCGATGGTTTTGAATTGATGAAAAGAATAAAAGATTTAAAGATACCAGTAATATTTTTGACAGCTAAAAATGGACTTGCAGATAAAGTAACTGGCCTTAAATCTGGGGCAGAGGACTATATTGTAAAACCATTTGAAACAATCGAACTATTGGCAAGGATCGAAATAGTTTTAAGGCGGTATTCTAAAAATAGTAACTGTATAGAATTTAAGAATTTGAAAATATATGAAGAAGAAAGGATTATAAAAAAAGAAGATGAGCCAATAGAGCTTACTCTAAAGGAATTTGAACTTATGGTTTTGCTTGTGAAAAATAAAAATATGGCTATATCAAGGGAATATTTACTAGAAAAAATATGGGGATATGAATATATGGGTGAAACAAGAACAATAGATACTCATATTCAGAAAATAAGAAAGAAACTGGATATTACAGATAGCATTAAAACTGTATATAAAATTGGATACAGATTGGAGGAGTAAATTATATGAAGTTATGGTTGAAAATATACCTTTTTTCTTTACTATTGCTTATATTTACATTAAACATTACGGGATTTGTATTGATACAAAAACTTCACAATAATTTATTAGAAAAAGAAGTTGAAAAATGTATTTCAGAAGAAAAATTAACTGATACACAATTAAGAATGAATTCTACATCTTTAAAAAGAATTTATTCAAATATTTCGCCAGGTATAAATATATCAATCAGCAATTTGATAAGTGAATATGCTAGTTCCATTAATCCGGAAGATGGAAACAATGGAAATATAGAAATTTTAGATTCCCAAGATAAAATACTATACTCAGATATGAAATTTCCTGTTTCAAATGAAAAAGAAGAATTAGAAAATCTTTCTGAAGAAGGAACAAATTATATCATTCGAACATTGGATAATAAACAGTATTTGTATGTAAGCAGTTTAGTTAGTGTATATAATTCACAAATAAAAATACATTATGCGAAAGATATTTCAAGTATATATATTGAAAAAATGAATCAATATGCTCTTTTTCTGAAATTGGATGTTTTGATTTGTTCGCTTTTTGCTGTCTTTATGTTTTTTATAAGCAGATTGATAACAAAACCAATAAATACGCTAATAGCTTCCACTCAAAAAATATCTCTAGGCCAGTATTCTGAAAGGGTAGTGTTAAAATCAAAGGATGAATTTAATGTTTTATCAAATCACTTTAATCTTATGGCACAGACAATAGAAGATAAAATAAATGAATTGGAAATGTCTAATATTGAAAAAGAAACCTTTATAAATAACCTAACTCATGAGCTTAAAACACCCTTAACTTCTATAATTGGATATGCAAGTTTAATAAGAACGTCGAAATATAATGAAGAACTATTTTTTGAAGCTGCAGATTACATTTACAAAGAGGGGAAAAGACTTGAGCAGATGGCCTTTAAAATGATGGATTTAATTTATACAAAGAACCAGGAATTTAAATTAACACCTGAAAAAATAATGCCAATAATATATGAAGTTGAAAAGTCTCTGATTGTTAAACTTAAGGATAAGAATATAGATTTAATTATTGAAGGTGAAGAATGCATATTAGATGTGGACAAAGATTTAATTAAGATGGCACTCTGTAACTTAGTGGAAAATGCTATAAAAGCATCTGAAAATAATTCTAAAATATACTTAAAGCTATCTGATTTAAATAATAAAACCTCCATATCCATAATGGATTCAGGTTCAGGAATGGCTAAAGAACATTTGGAGAAAATATGGCAGCCTTTCTATGTTGTTGATAAAGCAAGGAGCAGAAAAAGCAATGGTGCAGGTATCGGATTATCTATTTGCAAAAAAATCGCGGAAGTTCATAATGCAGATATTAAAATAAATAGTGAATTAGGAAAGGGGACAGAAGTAACACTAATTTTTAATAATACACTATCAAAAAATAGCAAGTTAGACTAAAATATATGAAAGTTTACAACTATTTTACAATTGCAATAAACTTCTGGGACATCTAAATTATATACTTAAAGAGTAGTAAGTACTTACACACAATCAAAAAAATAAAAATATATACACGACTAAAAATTAATAAAACAAGAATATTGGAGGAATTATTATGTTTTCAAAAAAATTAACAGCAGTATTAGTAGCAGTAGGAGTAGTAGCATCTACTAGTGCTTTATTTAATGAAATTAATATAAAAGGAGCTTTTGCAGATACTATAAAACAGAATGTTGTTTATACTAAAAGCGATACTTCAACAGTTTCTAAGGATGATCGTAAGGTAACTGGTGCTGATGAGGAAGCTTATAAAAAGAAGTCTTTAGATGTTTTAAAAAAGTATTTCAACATATCAGTTGAAGAAAATGAAAACTTTGGGTTTCATGCGGAGATACTTAATGAAAAAACTGTGGCTGAACAAGAGCAAGAACTACTAAAAAATACAAAAGATTTATATGACAATAAGATGATATCTAAGGAAGAATATGATGAAGATATGGCTATAAATAAAGAAATTAATGATGATATGAAAGAGCAATTAGCACAAACAAAACATGGAATGGTTGATACTGGATGGATTCCAAAGGATGGTTACGGCTATAATAACTATTTTGTTAGCTTCAATGAAAACACAAAGGAAGTAGAGGATGTAAAAGTCAGTGAAGGTAACCCTACTAAGGTAAAGGATTTATTAACAATTAATGAAGAGCAATCAAAAAATACAGCAGAGGATTTCATTAAGCAAAATAAGTTGGGTGATATAGAAAAACCTAAATGTATACTTGTAAAAGGAAATCAGCTTTTCTACCAAGATGAAAATGATTCTACTAAAAAAGTAAAAATAGGTATTGATGCATTTACAGGTAAAGTAAGTAGCTTTTCAGTAAATGCATATGCAGAGTGGGAGTATAATGAGGCAATTAATAAAAAATAAGGTGTTAGGTATTTAAGTAACTAAGGAGAACCCAGTACAGATTGAAGGGTTCTTCTTCTTTTTGTCTAAAAGAGAGTCTGTTCATAAATCCTCTAAAAATAAAAGATTCTATATGACTGTTGAAAAAGTAAATATAGATAAAAACAAAAATCAAATTTATGTTGACAGTTAGAATAATAAAGTATATACTAAATTTAATTTGAAACAACTTAATTTAGATAAATGTATTTAAAGTAATTATTTATGAAAGTATACTGAAATTAAGTTGATAATAAAAGCATTGGTAGAAATTTTATTTTTATAAATTTCACTAATTTTTTTAAGAAGATAAGTTGAATAAAATTAAATTTATAACAATAGTAAAGAGAAATAAAAAAATTTATAATAGAGGAGAGATTCAATATGATATACAATTATAAGGTAAAAAATATAAAAGGTGATGAAGTTTCATTGGCTGATTACAGGGGAAAGGCGTTATTAATAGTAAACACTGCTACAGGCTGTGGTCTTACACCTCAATATGAAGGTCTTCAAAAGATTTATGATAACAATAAGGATAAGGGATTAGAAATATTAGATTTTCCATGTAATCAATTCTTTGAGCAAGCACCAGGAACTAATGAAGAAATAGCAAGTTTCTGTCAACTAAAATATAATACTACATTTGAAACATTTGCAAAAATAGATGTAAATGGTGAAGATGCATCTGAATTATATAAATTTTTAAAGAAGGAAGCACCAACAGCAGAGGAAGATGAAGCATCAAAAGGCTTAGAGAAACTTTTATCAGAAAAAGGTTTTAATACAACTAAAGATGATATAAAATGGAATTTTACAAAATTTTTAATAGATAAGAATGGAAAAATAGTTGGAAGATTTGCTCCAACATATGAACCAGAAAAATTAGAAGAAACAATTAAAAATTTACTTGATGAAAAATAAAAAAGAAATGCTTATTAAAATATGTATATAAAATTTAATATTGCACATAATAATACCGAAAGAGGTGGTTCTCATGGGCAATGATTTTAACAATAATATTTTGGGATTACTCCGAAAATAATTTTAAAGTCCCCATAGTACACTTGTTTCTCAATGGAGCCAGGGTTTAAGAATAAGCCCTGGCTTTATTGTATTTACAGAACTATGCATTGATACATAATAATAAATTATGTATCAGCTTATTTAATAAAAGTATATTTAAAAGGAGAAATAAAAATGAATAATATAATGCAATTTTTAAATTTAAATAGACCAATATTTTATATGATTATTGCTTGGTCAGTTATCTGGAAAGGAATAGCACTTTGGTATTCTGCTCGGAATAAACAATTAGTATGGTATATTGCACTTTTAATAGTGAATACAGCGGGAATTCTTGAAATAGTCTATCTTATTTTCTTTAAAAGGAAGAGAAATGAATAGAAATATAACGAATAAATAAATATTATTAAATAGTATGGAATATTTAGTAGTAATATGTTAATATAAGAATACAAAACATATCCATTAACCCCTTTATCTTATAACCCCATTCAAAATTTATATGAGATGCAGTCATTAATATGGTTGCATCTTTTTGCTATTTTCAGTGTAGATTCAGAAGGGGGAAAGATTAAATGAACTGCTCCATATGAAGTAGACAGAAAAAATGATAAAAATTAGACAATGATATATTTACAAAATATGTTATAATTAATATACAATGGTATAAGAAGAAAAGTGAAGATTACACAATTGGAATAAAAGGCAAATTGGATTAAAATGATACATAAATGTAATTAAAAGGAGGATATAATAATGAAGAGAAGAGAAATTTTTACATTGTCAGCATTAGCATTTTCTATGGGAGTAGTTTTCGGATTTTTGATTTCGCCAGCAAAGAATGGTTTTGGTAATAATTCTGGCAATACCACAAATAATCATTATGATAAAGAGCCTTCAACAGTTGAAGAATCATTATAAATATTATGGAGGTTAATCATGAAAGAAATATGGGATCTATATGATATTAATAAAAAGAAAATTAGAAAGCAGATTGAAAGAGGAATGGCGCTAGAAAAGGGAGAATATCATTTAGCAACAGATATATGGGTTATTAATGATAATAATGAGATAATTGCTACGCAAAGGCATCCTGAAAAGGATCTTGGGTTATTATGGGAATGTTCAGGTGGCGCAGTTAACGCAGGTGAAAGTAGTATTGAGGGTGCAGTAAGAGAGTTGAATGAAGAAATAGGACTTAGGCCCAATATATATGAATTTAAATATATTGAAACATATGTAGGGGATGATTATATATTAGAGACCTATTTAGTAAATATGAATGTGGAAATTGGAAATTTAATTTTGCAAAAAGAAGAAGTTGTTTCAGCTAAGTTAGTCTCACCAGAGGAATTTGAAATGATGAATAATGATAATTTAGTTGTACCTAGTGTATGGGATAGATTTAATGAATATAAAGATCAATTATTAAAGAAAATATAATCAAATAAAGGGTAATATATATGGGGGAATATGAATGCTATTGTGGAATTAGCAGAGCTAGAAGTTATTAGTTTCTGCAAAAAATCTATAAAGTTAAATTTAAGAAAAGAAAAAGTATTAAATATATATGTTGCAATAATGATTTGAAAATTAAGAAGTAGAATAGATTTAGTTTTATAAAAGTTATATCGTAAAAATGAAAAAAGTTTCATGTTTTCCTATAAAACTTTGTTTATAGGAAAGAATTTTTAAAGGTATATATGTTTAAAGATATCTATTTAAATAGGAAAATAGTTTAAAAGGAAAATATGAATATATATAAATATATAAATATATAAATATATAAATATATAAATATATAAATATATAAATATTTATAGTAAACATAAAGGTTTGAAGGCTTTTGTATTATACTATACATGCTGCAAATGAAATTTTTCAAGGATAGAATTAACAACCTAAAATATCTAAACAATAGAAAGGCTATATGTTAAAAAATTATTCTAAAAGTGGCAAAGTCTATGAATATAATTATATTTTAAAGAGTATCACTATTAAAAAGTCATACTCTTTAAAAATTTAATAATGGAATATATAAGTTTTAATAAAGATTTTGCAATCTAATGAAGAGCTTGTATATTATTTGTTGTGGAACCTAGTGATTTATGTTTATGGAAATTAATGTATTGTATCAGTATTATTGCAACTTATATAGATAATATTTTTTTTGAAATCAGACAATAGAGTATTGGAACATGTGTTACAATTTATGCATAATAGTAATGATGGACAAAGTGAAATTATTCATATATAAGAAGGAAAAATAAAAAACTAATATATTTATGTACTTATAAGAAGGGTGATGACAATATGATAAATGTTACATTAGGGAGAACAGGAATAACAGTAAACAGAAATGGATTTGGTGCTCTTCCAGTTCAACGTGTTTCTAAAGAGGAAGCAGTAAAGCTTCTAAGAAAAGCTTATGATAATGGTATTAATTTTTTTGATTCTGCAAGAAGTTATACTGATAGTGAGTATAAAATAGGTCTTGCATTAAGTGATGTTAGGGATAAAATAATTATTGCAACAAAAACACCATCTACTACAGTTGATGGATTTTGGCGTGATTTAGAAAATAGTCTTACTATGCTTAAAACAGATTATATCGATATTTATCAGTTTCATAATCCTAGCTTCTGCCCTAAACCAAATGATGGGACAGGACTTTATGAGGCTATGTTAGAGGCAAAAAATCAAGGGAAAATTCGTTTTATAGGTATTACAAATCATAGACTGCCAGTAGCTATAGAAGCTGCTGAATCAGGACTTTATGATACTTTGCAGTTCCCATTTAGTTATCTTGCTGATAAAAAAGATGAGGATTTAGTAAACCTATGTAAAGAGAAAAACATCGGTTATATCTGTATGAAGGCGTTGTCTGGTGGACTTATAACAAGAAGTGACGCTGCTTATGCATATCTTTCTGAATTTGAAAACACATTGCCTATTTGGGGGATTCAACGAGAAAATGAGCTTGATGAATTTATTTCTTATATTGAAAAGCCTCCTGTAATGACAGTTGAGATTAAAGAATTTATTGAGAATGAAAGAAAAGAGCTTGTAGGTGAATTCTGCCGTGGCTGTGGATATTGCATGCCATGTCCTGTAGGTATAGAGATTAACACTTGTGCAAGGATGTCTCTGCTTCTTCGCCGATCCCCAGCTGAAGGACATCTTTCAGAAAAAGGACAAGCTGAGATGAAAAAAATTGAAGATTGTATAGAGTGTGGCAATTGTAAGGCTCATTGTCCTTATGATCTTGATACTCCGAATCTTTTAAAGAGAAATTATGAGGATTATAAAACTTTTTTATTATGATAATGTTTTCCATATTAAAGAAAGAGTATTACATTAATTAAAGTTTTTAGGAAGTATATTATGTTAGAATTATTGAAATAGGAAATACATTAATAGAGTAAAAAAATATAAACGTTGTGTTATAAATATGGGGGAGAAAATGAATATATATTTAAAAGATATTGATAATGAAAACTGGAAAGAGTGCATTCTATTAACTACTAATAAAGATAATATACATTATCTTGGTGAAGAATTTGTTGCTTCCAACGCGTATTCTATTATTGAAGCAACATTTGAAAAAGGTTGGATTACTAAGGCGATATATGATAGTGATACTATAGTTGGGTTTGCAATGTATGGCTATTGTGATGAAGATAACATTTATGAGATAAGTAGAATTATGATAGACCATAAACATCAAGGAAAAGGATATGGAAGAACAGCACTTACAAAGGTTATTGAAGAAATGAAAAACTTTAAAGATTGCAATGAAATTTTTATATCATTTGCCCCAGAAAATCTAATTGGAAAAAGACTTTATGAAAGTTTTAACTTTAAAGATACAGGTAAAATTATGGATGGTGAATTATTGTATAGTTTAAATTTAAGGTAGTTTATAAAATGTTAATATTTGATTATCGAATTTATATTAACCAACAGTTAAGTTATTCTACTATACTTCGTTTGAATTTATGATGGTGCAATGATACTCTTAGATTAGTAAATATTTACTTTAGAAAATTGATAATTATCATAGTATAAGTAAACGGAGGAGTATATGAATATTACAGTTGGTAAAAATATATGTGAATTAAGAAAGAATAAGAATATGACACAGGAAAAGTTGGCAGCTGAAATGGGAGTATCCATAGCAGCTGTATCAAAATGGGAAACTGGAAATTCAATACCAGATATTTTAATGTTATGTTCAATTGCCGATTTTTTTGATGTATCAACAGATGAATTAATTGGAAGAACTAAAAACAAAAAGAAAGTTATAGTTGTAGATGATGTGAAATTCGTTAGGGACTCACTAAAGACGATATTATCTGAAAATGGATGTGAAGTTATTGGTGAAGCCGCTGACGGAAAAGAGTTATTAAATATGTTAAAAAAGAAAAAAGTAGATTTAATAATTCTTGATATTAAAATGCCTGAGATGGATGGATTGACAGTTTTAGAGTATGTTATGAAAAACTATCTGAATATTAAAGTGATTATGTGTTCAGCAGTAACAGACAAGGAAATTATTGATTCTGCAATAGCATTAGGGGCATCTGGATATATTACAAAACCTTTTTTACCAGATGCAATTATCGCAAGTATAGGTATGATTTAATTAATATGAATACTACGAAATGTTAAGGTGGAAAGAATTATTGTAGTTATATGGTATTAATATAAAAAGCAATTATTAATGAAAATATAAAGAGTAACATACATATGGGGAATATGAATGTTACTCTTTATATTCTATCTTTATGGAGTAAAGACTTATGAAAAAAAGTTTTTATCAATGTTATAAGTTTATTATAGTTTATTATTGTGTCAAAATTATGGCAAATTTTAATTATTATATATTGCTAAGAAAATTAAGAAACAATTTTTATGAACTTTGGAAGTGGCTTTAACTATAAAAATTAAATAAAGTAATATTATAATATAATAATGATAATACTAATATTATTTAGAAACGAAAGAGAGGGTTCTGGATGAGAATATCAAAAAGAATATTAGTATTTTTAGAGATTATAATTATTATATTTTCGCCATTATTAACATATAATGGTAAAAAAGCTAATGCTCAAATAAGTCTATTTAGTCAGAGGCCTGTGTCCGTAGATGTAGTGCTATATAACTTTGAAGATAAATTTATTTCTTTAGTTAGGCAGAATTTGGAGGAAATTCAAAAGCAAAACCAAGAAAAAGTTGAATTTAAATTCTTGGATGGAAAAGGAAACCAAGCCATAGAAAATGAAGTTATTAGTGGCATAGTTAATAATGAAAAGATAGATGTTTTATTAGTAAATTTGGCTAATACTCAGGCTACGCAACAAGTCATTGATATGGTTAAAAGCAAAAACATTCCCGTGATTTTTTTTAATAGGGAACCAATTTTAATAGCCCCTATTAAAGCTTATAATAAGTCTTATTATGTAGGAACAAATGCAAAAGAAGCAGGTGAGTTACAAGGGAATATCTTAATTAATTTATGGAACAATGATAGAAAACTTATAGATAAAAATAATGATGGAATTTTGCAATATATTATGTTGCAAGGAGAGCGTAGTAGTATAGAAGCTCAAGAAAGAACACAATATTCTGTTTCAGCGATTAATAATGCAGGAATAAAAACTGAACAACTTGCATTAATTATTAGCAATTGGAGAAGAGACTTAGCTAAGGATGCTATAAATTCATTATTCTTACAGTATGGTACACGGATAGAAGCAATAATTGCAAATAATGATGAAATGGCAATTGGTGCTATTGAAGCATTGCAGAGTCATGGCTATAACCAAGGTGATAAAGAAAAAACAATACCTGTTGTGGGGGTAGATGCAACGGCAGAAGCTCAAGAATTAATTAAGAAAGGATATATGGCAGGGACGGTTATTCAAAACCCATCTGAAATGGCAAATGCTATTTATGCAATAGGATTAAATATATTTCAAGGCAATGATCCTCTTTATAACACACAATATAAAACAGATGAGACAGGAGTAGCAGTTCGGTTGCCTTACCAGAAGTATATTGTTGAAGAGACTTAGATGTGTTGATATATACGACTAGCTTAATAATAAGTGGGAAAAATATAATGGAAATAAAAAAACAGCAAAATATATAACAGGTGCTAATGCAAAAGCAATAATAGCAGTATTTTTAATTTTCATGTATATTAAATTTGATACTACACATAATAATATTGAAAGAGGTGATTCTCATGGGTAATGATTTTAACAATAATATTTGGGGATTACTCCGAAAATAATTTTAAAGTCCCCATAAGTACACTTACTTCTAAATGGAACCAGGGTTTAAGAATAATCCCTGGTTTTATTTTGTTTAGTAATGTTATAAATTTATTATAGCTTGTTATTATGTCAAAACTGTAGCAAATTTAAATTACAATATTACACACAAGTGTCGCCATATCCTCATTACTTTCTTTCATGCCATTCTTAGCCCACATAATTAATAACCTATAAAGCCCTCCAGCTATAAATTCTATAGCATAGCTTTCTTTTATTGGAGAAAATGATTTTTTGCATACAATTTCCTTGCAGAGTGAATTAAATAATTTAATACATCTCTCAAGGAGCAAATTATCCAAATTTGAATTAATTAAATTAGTCAGCAATTTTTCATGTATTTAACGTTGGTGTTCCTAAAATTGTTGAGGAATTTCTAAATAAAGTTAGTTTAAAAAGTAAATATATTTTTGGAATAGCAACTTATGGAGCTTTTTCTGGGTCAACAACAAGACACCTTTTAGAAATTGGAAAAAGGAATGGAATAGAATTTTCTTATATTAATGAACTAATTATGATTGATAATTATCTTCCTGGATTTGATATGAATAAGCAGATACAGGGTCAAGCTAAGAAAAACATAGAAGAAAATTTGGAAAAAATAATTAAAGATATTGAGGAAGGAAGAAAATATATTAAGAAACATACTATTATTATGGAGGGTATTAGAGTATTAGCTGATAAATTTTACGATAATACATTTGAAAAGAATTTCTCAGTAGATAACAATTGCAATGGATGTAAAACATGTGAAAGAGTCTGTCCTGTAAATAATATAAAAGTAGACAAGAAGCCTGTTTTTAATAATAATTGTCAACATTGTTTGTCATGTATTCATAATTGCCCAAAGAGATCAATAAGCCTTAAAAAGGAAAAAAATAAGGCAAGATTCCTTAATGCGAATGTTACTTTAAAAGAAATAATTGATTCTAACAACTAACTGTATGACGTAATCAAAAAGTATATTAAGAAGTTTACTTTATGTAAATTAGTGTGAATATGAATGTTAGTAAATTAGTTGTACATTGTGTATTGGATAGATTTAATTCATATAAAATCAATTATTAAAGTAAACATAATTAAAGAAAGAGTAACATACATATGGGGATATGAATGTTACTCTTTATCTATTATATATGGGGTAAATATTTATGAAAAAAAACTTTTATTAAGGTTATAAATTTATTATAGTTTGTTATTGTGTCAGAACCGTGGCAAATTTAAATTATAATATGCCTATTCAAAAAATTCAATTTGCCCAAAGCACAAAATGGTTTAGAATAATGAAGGGTGGACCATTTAGGATATGATAGCGTTTATAATCTTACAAGAGAATAATAAGATTTATACCATTAAACTCTCGGCAAATTAGTCGAGGGTTTTCTTGTTGTTGACATTGAAATAATCATATTTATATTAAGGAACATGAAAGAAAACAAGACGTCAAAATATACTAACATGCTGACTTGTTATTTATTTGAATATACCTAATGTAACAAAAATGTAATGTTAATGAAATACAGTTCAATTGATGATGCAAATAGAATCGTATAAAATAGGTTACAAGAGATGAATCTAAAATAAACTAATTAATATATATAAAAGTCTATAGCAGTTATTCAACTTACTATAAACTTATTATACGAGGGAGATTTAAAAATGAAAAACATACTAAATGTAGAAAGAATTGAAAAGTATTATGGAAGTAAGGATAATGTAACAAAGGCTATAGATAATATTAGCTTTAAGGTAGATGAGGCTGAATTTGTTGGAATAATGGGACCATCAGGAAGTGGTAAAACTACACTGCTTAATTGTATATCAACTATTGATAATGTTACTGCGGGGAAGATAATGATAAGTAATAGTGATATTACCAGATTAAAATCAAAAGACTTAGATAAGTTTAGACAAAATGAGTTGGGGTTTATATTTCAAGACTTTAATTTATTAGATACTCTTACAGCTTATGAGAATATTGCTTTAGCATTAACAATAAAAGGGGAGAAAAGTTCAGAAATAGATGAAAAAATAAAATCAGTAGCAAATCATTTAGAAATAGGACAAGTATTAGATAAATATCCTTATGAAATGTCTGGTGGACAAAAGCAAAGGGTTGCCTCAGCAAGGGCAATAGTAACTAATCCATCTTTAGTACTTGCGGATGAACCAACAGGGGCGCTGGATTCAAAATCAGCAAGATTATTACTTGAAAGATTTGAAAGTCTAAATAGGGATTTAAACACTACAATACTTATGGTAACCCACGATTCTTTTACAGCAAGCTATGCTCATAGAATACTTTTTATTAAAGATGGAAGAATTTTTAGCGAGCTCATAAGAGGGAATGATACTAGGAAAGAATTCTTTAATAAAATTATAGAAGTTATATCTCTTCTTGGAGGCGATGATAACAATGTATTTTAAGCTAGCTACAGGGAATATAAAAAAGAGTTATAAGGATTATACTATATATTTCTTAACACTAATAATAGCTGTTTGTATATTTTATAGCTTTAACTCTATAGATTCACAAAAGGCACTTTTTGATATAAAATCTTCAAATGCAAATTATATAACTAAATTAACTGAAACTATATCTATTTTTTCAATATTTGTATCAGTAATATTAGGCAGTTTAATATTGTATGCAAATAATTTTCTTATAAAAAAACGTAAAAAAGAATTAGGAATATATATGACTTTGGGTATGGGGAAAAGAAAAATATCTAGAATTTTAGTAACAGAGACTTCTATAGTGGGAGTTATATCTTTAATTATTGGTCTTATGTTAGGAATGGGAGCATCACAAGTTTTATCTGCTTTTACATTAAAGTTATTTGATATAGGAATGAATGAATATAGATTTAATGTTTCAATAAATGCTATAGGTAAGACTATATTATACTTTGGAATAATCTTTTTACTTGTAATGATATTTAATTTATTTATTATTTCTAAATACAAAATAATTGATTTGTTATCAGCGGATAGAAAAAATGAAAAGATAAAATATAAAAATCCATTTTTATATTTATCATCATTTGTGTTAAGTGTAGTGTCATTAACATGTGTATATAAATTTATACTAAAGATAGGAATAGACACATGGAATCCTATGTTTAGACCAGCTCTAGTTATTTCTGTAGTGGCTACAGTATTATTCTTCTTTAGCTTATCTGGAGTTATATTATATGTAGTAAATAATAATAAAAAGGTATATTTTAAAGGATTAAACATATTTGTAGTAAAACAAATAAGTAGTAAAGCTAATACAAATTTCATATCAATGTCAGTAATATGTTTAATGTTATTTATTACAATACTTATATTATCTACAGGAATAAGTCTTAAGAAGGATTATGAAGTAGGGCTTAAAAAAATAACACCTTTTGATGCCAGTCTAATATCACATCCTAAAGATGAAATCAAAAATGTAGAAGATATATTTGATAAAATTGATTTTAAAATAAGTGAAAATGAGAAATATGAAATTTATACTGAATATGGTGCAGATGTGAAACTGAATGAGTTGTTTGCAATAGAAGATGAAGATCATGAAGGCTGGGAGGCAGGTCTTGTAAAGATATCTGATTATAATAAAATGTTAAAATTAAAGGGTGAAAAAGAAATAAGTTTAAACAAGGATGAAGTTTTAATTTTATCAAATTATAATAAATTAATTAAGCCAATTAATGAAAACTTAAAAAAAAGCAATAAAGTTAATATTAAAGGAAAAGAATATCTGGTGAAAAATCATGAGGCTATAGAGGGAAATCTTAACACTTTTGTAATATCAGATAATTATTGCACAATAGTTATAGATGATGAGTTTTTATCTGATTGTGAAGTTTATAGATCAGTACTTAATGTAATGTATTCAGATGAAAATAGAGAGGAGAACAATAGAAAATACGAAGAAATAGACAGGAATTCCTTGATTGGTGGTAAGTTTGAAAGTTTAAGAATAGATGCTGCTTCAAAGGATGGAATTTATTTTAGGGAAAAGGGATCTACAACATTAATATTATTTATTGCAATATATTTAGGCATAGTATTTTTGATAACCAGCATGGCTGTATTAGCACTTCAACAATTATCAGAAGCTAGTGAGAGTATAGAAAGATATAAAGCTTTAAAGAGAATTGGTGCAAGCAAAAAAATGATAAACAAAACGATATTTATTCAAACATTGGTCCATTTCAGCCTTCCAGTGATTCTTGCATTAATTCATTCAGTTATTGGTGTTATAGTAGTTAATGAAGAGATAAGTACTTATAGCCAAGTAGATATTAGATTTTCAGCTTTAATAACAGGGTTAATATTTGTTGTAGTTTATATAGGATATTTCTATATAACATATACGGGATATAAGAACATAGTGAAAAATAGTATTTAGTTAAAAAAATGTAACTATTATTATAGAAATAAAAAAGTTTCTTATTTACTCTCGCCAAAGAACAAATAAGAAACCTTAAAAATGATTATCGCTACAAGTGTTAAAGTTAATCGCCAAAGCAAGATTATGTATAATCCAGCTAAGATTCTGCGCCAACAGAATATATGGCAAAAAAGCTAAAACTACAAGTATATAATAATCGCTAGAAATATATTATAACATGATTTAGTGTCTTTTTTGAACGTTAAAATTATAATAATTATTACTTATAGATTGGCTCTTTAACATTTGATAGTTAAAGGAGTTAAAAATGAATAAATTAAATGAAGTAGTTACTAAGTTTATGAATGCAATAATAACAATTGTATTATCAATTGTAATTATAGCAAGTGTTTGTATTTTCTTTGTTACGATCTTAGACTTTAATATGGGGACCATAGTATTTACGTTTGCTATAATAATTTCATTATTTTTAGGATATAACATAATAAATTACAATCTTAATAATAAACAAAAAATATGTTTATTAATCGTAATGTCAGCAGTTATTAGAATTCTATGGTTATTAAATACTAATAATACACCAAATTCTGATTTTAAAGTTATGTATGAAGCTGCTAAAGCTTTTGCTCAAGGGGATAACAGCTATTTTAGAGGAAAAGCATATATAGCAAGATTTCCACATTTCACTATAACAGTTCTATACATGGCATTAATTGAATATTTGTGCCCTCAAAATAATTTATTAACAATGAAAATTATAAATTTATTTTTAGGATTGCTAGTTTTAGTACTTATATATTTTATAAGTTATGAATTATTCAATGATAAAAAGAAAGCATTATTATCATTATTAATAGGCAGTATATTTCCGCCACTAGTTACTTACACATCAGTGTTTTGTAGTGAAAATTTGGACATGCCTTTTTATTTATTAAGTGTATATTTATTTTTAAAGAGCATGAAAAGTGATAAAAATAAGTTTTTATTATTTGGTCTTAGTGGTGTAGTTTTAGCGCTTGGCAATTTATTTAGAATGATTGCTACGGTGATTTTAATTGCTTATATTTTATATATTATTATTTACTTTAAAGATAAAGTAATAAAAAAGTTATTAAATATACTTTGTGTTATCATACCTTATATAATAATTACAGTTTTGGTTAGTAATACTCTTCAAAATATGAATATCACAGAAAATCCATTATGGAGAGGGAGTGAACCGAGCATAACAAATGTTCTTAAAGGAACAAATATAAATAATTTGGGCATGTGGAATGTTGAAGATGCACAGATGGTAGATAAATATTTGGGTAACTATGATGAACTTGAAGCAAAGTGTAAAGAAATAATTTATATGCGTCTAACTACTACATCACCTATTAAATTATTTATTTTCTATGTAGAAAAACTTTCATCACAA
>Ga0224516_1000156_pt1 | contig 17252 bp, 20 predicted proteins | sample IRFST0metaG_FD_179884 | JGI IMG/M metagenome (GOLD analysis project Ga0224516, IMG submission 179884) | Peat soil microbial communities from Stordalen Mire, Sweden - IR.F.S.T0 | ecosystem: Environmental > Terrestrial > Soil > Wetlands > Peat | place: Sweden: Norrbotten County, Stordalen Mire... | reverse complement strand
TGTTATTGCTCCGTTGTGTCGCAGCATAGCGTTTCCGATGCCGTACAATCTATACCGTACATGTGTGGAGTTGCATATCTGAAAGATATTTATAAAATATGCACAGGTTGAATGGCCACAATATCTTTGGTGTTCGTACTAGCGAGTTACACATACTAATCAAAATAGATTATGTTCGTAAAACAGAGAGAGTGGCTCTTAGGGCGAAGTCTCAAGTTATCTTTCCTTTGCCAACATATGTGGATTTAATATTATATCATATTATACTCATTTATGACATGTAAATCCACCAGGTTCTGGCGGAACATGCACATTTGGTAATGGAATCGTGAATAAAAATAGGCTGCGATGATGATCTATCGCGAAGCTTTTAAGACCTCCATCGCCACCGCATGCCCTAACTTTATCTCTTGGGATATAATTTAAGAGGAGTATGGACTAACGATTTACTAGCTAGGTCCACATTATATGTAACGTAACCCTTGTGTCGGAGTTGTTCTGGCTTAACATGCAATACCTTTAATTGGGATCTATCAATCTTCTTTTCCTCAAAGAAATCCGGTCTCTTTACAACTGAATCAAATGCCATTTTCTCAATAGCTTCATTGGTTATGGACTCGGCTCGCTTTCCAAAACACTCTTGGATATGTACAACCTTTCCGTTGGAGTCGTAAAGTACACAACTTTTGGCCGCCTTTAGCATGGTTGGCAGTTTTTTGCCAGATTCAACAGTAACCATTCAAATCACCACTCAATGAAAGTAATACGATTTACAGCTTTTAACCAACAATCTACAGCAACTCCGATAAACTGTACTTCCGTTGCGTTATTGAGGTAACGATAGCCCCAATTATCACCTTGGCTATAGAAATCCTCAAAATTGCCATTTTCCACGGCATACTGAATAGATGTTTCCAAAGCTCCCGATCCCCATACACCAGTCAAGAAAGTTTCCACAAGGACGTCACTGGGATCAAAAGTATGATTATTGCCGTAAGTACAATTAGGCACAAAGTAGCCTTGATCCCATACATCATATATCTGCATTTTTAAACCTCCGCATGCTCGAATCATTCAGTTTGAAATCCACAACTATCCATATCAGATACATTGGCTGAACAGCAGGTGATTTTGCCTTCTGCATTTATCTCATCTTCCAAATTGTCGCAAAATCTACCTTTTGCATCTATTTTGTGCTCTATATCGTTGAATCCTCCATCTAAATTTCATTTTTTGTTTAGTTTAAATAGGCCATTGAAATTCGCATACATATTTAAATCAATGCGGATGTTAAATACTGTAACATAGTAAGATTTTTGACACTTGACAAAATTAGTTAACTACGTACTATCTCTTAATCATTATATACTGTTCAGGATAATCAATACTAATTATCAAACCAATTGTAAAATATTTCGAAGTAGTTAATATCGCGAAAAGTATTTGATGTGGAAAATTCCGAACACCTTTAGTTAAAGTGCGGAAGGTATCACAGCACACATCTAATCGAATTGGACGATACATTTCGCGGTACTAGTTGCCTCAAAATATTTTTCGTCCTATTTGATATTAAGTATTGATTATCCTGAACAGTATATAATGATTGAGAGATAGTACACAGTTAACTTGCTTCGTAAGTGTAAAAAAATCTTATTATATGTAAGCATTCAACATTAGTGCAAATTCAAATATACCTACTGATTTCACATGAAATAAAGTTAGGAACAAGAAGTTAAGTTCTTGAGGAGGATTTTATTAAATTTATGACACAAAAGTGAAGATGAAGGTAAATGAATCAATGTTTAATACCAGAAAATTTCGCATGTATCCTAAAAATCTTTAAGCCAATCTTATCCAAAAATCAAAACTGGATTCAGAATAGAGGTAGGATCTAATATGAAAAATTTTAACCACAAGTGTGGCTGGATTAGGCAAAAACCTTATGAAAAAGACCACGGGATTAATCATCCTAAGAATGCCGGGTTACTAAAGGCTATCAAAGGCGTTAAGACAAATTTACCCGATTCAGTGAATCTCTCAAATTACGATGTACCTGTGGTTGACCAGGGAAAACTAGGAAGTTGTCCGGCCAATGCGCTGGCTGGATTGCTGGGTTGGTATATCAAGAAGAATGACGGAACGACCTATAAAGCAAGTCGGCTATTCACTTACTACTATACGAGGACCATTGAAGGGTCCCCAGTCGACCAGGACACAGGGGCAACAATCAGAGGAGCAATAGGCAGTCTTGCCATGTTTGGAGTACCGCCAGAAGAATCGAGTATGCAAGGCATAACTTGGCCTTATGATATATCTAAATTTGCCCAGGCCCCGCCCACGGAGGCCTCATTTGCAGCTTTCAATTACCAAGGAGTCGCTTATACACTTATCGATAAGCCAGGGACTCCGGATGTCTTAGAGGCCGTTAAGAGCGTTCTGGCTGCGGGACTTCCTATGGAGTTTGGATTTGATTGTTTTGATTCCGTTGGGCAGGCGGATTTTAATGGTGGTGCCTTCCCGGCTCCCACGAGTAATGAACAGGTACAGGATGGTCACGCAGTTGTGGCAGTAGGCTATGATGACAATTACGTAACTACTAACACGACGGATAATAGCACATCAACGGGAGCTCTGTTCATAAAGAACTCTTGGGGGACAGCGTGGGGCAAATCAGGCTATGGCTATCTGCCTTACTGGTATTTGCAAAATGGACACGCATCAGACTTCTGGACTTTGACCGGTGCGAAGTTCTTGGATGCAGATCAGTTCGCATGGATGTGAGAAATTAAGAATTTTATATTGAGGTGGTTAAATCATGAGCGATGAATTACCGAAAGTGCACATACATCTCTCGATGGATAAAATCCCGGAGATAAGGGAGCCGATGCCAGTTATGAAGCTAGGCGCTCCAGTTCTGGCGCCTGAGAAACTGATCCGTGATATTGTCCGGGTGGTTGCGCCAGGGGCCGAGTTCAAGGAGATTGAGAAAAGTGGAGCACGGGGTGCTTACCACAAGAAGCGACTTGTTGCCCTTGTCGATCCCAAAAGTGGAGAGTCCAAAGTGTTTCCAACGCTGGGGATACTCAAACCGGGTGCCGGATTGGCTGAGCGAGCCAAGACCGTTGCGGCCAAGATAGCTCGCGAGTCGGCCCTGTTTCCCGAGGATGGGACGGAAGCAGTCGCCCTTGAGCCTTTACCGCTTTTCGGAGCAAAACACCATCGTGAAAAGGAGGGTACAAAGCCTGCGGAATATATCTCATACGTACGTTTTCAGAGACGAGTCAATGGGGTGCCAGTTTGCGGTCCGGGAACGCGGGCGATGATTGGTATCGCAGCTGACGGCTCGGTTTGTGCGTTGACTCATCGATGGCGTAAGGCTATTCCAACCGATGAGAAAATGGTAGCGCGTCCTCGTGAGGAGATTCATAAGGCCATCGTCGAACAACTTTCTCAAAGAGTGAGGAACGCCGATGTGAGGGTCGACACAGTGGATATATGCTATTACGATGGAGGACAAAATTACCTGCAACCAGTCTATCGTTACATGGCCACGATCAAACTTCATCCTCCAGGTCAAAAGATCCGGTGTGCCGATGCTCACCTGCATGGTTATATACCAATCGGCATCGAGCGCGAACCGATTATGCAGCGAGGGAAGATGTATCTGCCACCCATGCCAGCTAAGAGTAATGCAGAGCGGAAGTCGCCGCCAGAAGGTGATCCGACTGTTGGCAGATATATCATCCAGAACGATACAGCCGAATGGTGGATCAGCTCCTGCGAGTTCCTTAACGGTCTGCAGACCGGCGGGAGCCAGATCGGCGTACAGTTCACTGACAGCCAATATTTATGGGCCGATCCTTACGAGTATGAAGACGGGAAGAACGATTATGTCAACAGTGTGAATATCGCGGACACCGAGGGCCACGGAGATTGGTGGCTATTTGAGACAGATGCTGCGAACGGCGGGACTTTTGTTCAGCTTAAAGACATCAGCGGCTACGGACCCGCGCTTGCTTATTGGATCATTCACAGTTGTGAGGTGATTCCGACACAGGATGATGAGTCGACTTCATTTGATGTTTGGTGGCAGATCTTTAATGGTCTGCACGCTGTGGTAGGCTATCGGACCGTGATGTTCATTGATGACGATGTTTTGGGCCCCTTCGGATTTGATATCGGCAGCGGCGCGTCTGTTGTTTCAGCTTGGCTCAATGAGGCAATTACAGCTTCTAGTTACCAGGGAGATCCGGGGCCCAAGTGGTGTGATTGTAAACATACCAATACCTGGGTCCCGATGGGACGCCCGTCGGCAGTTGTCCCAGATGGCCACGGAGACGATACAGCAGCATATGATATAGATCCACTCAATCCGCCTAGCGTGCTGTGGGAATTTTGGATTGGGAATCTCTGTGATACACCTCCTTGTTCAGGTTCAGATTGCGCTTCCATTGAATATCGATCTTGCCATGAGGGAAACTAACGAATAGTTCCTCAGAATACCAAGAACAGAGATCAAGGAGACGTATATGGGATAACAAACAATTGAATCGGGATTAGCAGGCTTAAAAACCTGCATTCCATTTTATATCGATTGTATTTGGGTTTGGGCTTTCGGCATTTAAAGAACCCCAGTAACGAGCCCTTGCCTGATCATCAAGCGAGCTGAGATCGGCCTCGGTACCAGTATTATGTACCCTGCATGAGTGGGCGTAGTCTTCAATTTGATATACTATCAAAAGCCTTATTGGATTTTAAGATATTATCGCTATGTTCTGCCATTGATTAACATCAATTTCTGAGTTTCGTCATAATCAGAATTCATTTATCGTAGCCAGTGAATAATAAAGAATTTGGCTTTCTGTTGACGGTTCTGAAATATAGTTCTATGACACTTTCAACACGTTTATAAAAAATGTCATAGAACTAATCCGCTAGTTCGTCCGGGTGGGCCTCGTCTCCCTCCGATCCATCCCGCATAGTCCATCCGCTCCATCCCGCCGCATAGTCTCTATTCTGTGAGATCTCCCTTAACCACCTTCTCTATTGACTCTTTCATGTCGAAGGTATAATATCTGCCAGCTATCCCGGCCCGCCTTGTCTCTCGTGCTTTAATCCCTAAAGGAGAGAGTGCCTTCCCCAAAGCCTGGGTGGTAGTGTTCAATTTCGCGGCTACATCCAACGGGATAGGCTCACGGCCCGCCTTCAGCTCATCCAAGATGTACTCAAGAGCGTTCATGCTTAAACTATGCGCATTATCTGGCATATCTATGCGCGAAATATGCGCTTTAACTGGCATGTTTTTAAGGAGGGGTTGCGGTGTCTCTGAAATCATGCGCTCTTTATGCTCTTCGGTTATGTGGTGGTATAGCCGTACATGTTCTTGAATAAGCTCAAGGACTGACGGCGGCGGGTTAAAGTAGCGGTCTAAGGCATCTCTGATAATCAGGCTCGGACTCTTCCCGGTCGCTTCGATCTTAGCGGCGTGGTCCTCGGAGAGATTGATAGAAGTATGCTTCATATATGCCAGATAATGCGCATGGTACTAAAACGTATGCTTGATTTATGCCAGAATATGCGCATATATCAAATTATCGCATTGGGTGATCGTGATACCGCGATTCGTGGCCATGTAACACGGCCCGTCCTCCCGGCGCAGCGTTGCGTGGCCTGTATGTGCTTTCCATCGATTAAAGCTTAGAAAAAGGATCCGTGTAGTGACCATATAGCCCGGATCGACTTATCGGCGGTATGATTTATACCTCCCTCCCCGGCTCTTCGGATGGCTCAAGCTTCATCCTAGCTTCAAGCGTGATTATCCTTACTGTCCATGAAGGATTAATCTTGTAATGATTTTGCGGCCCACCCGGACCATCCCCGGACTTCTCTTTTGTGACTAATAAAAAGGGGTGTTCGGGAGGATTCTTTCTCATAAATAACAAATAATCCTCTAAATCGTTCTCATTTATCTTAGGTATTAAACGCTTCAGTTCCGAAGTCGAAATAGGCTGAAGGGAGTATGTGACAACACTGAGAATTTTCACGATCTTGTCGGCGTCTCTTTTAGGGCCGAGGGAATCTTCATACAATCGCGCCAGCACGCCGACAACCCTATCTCGAAGTTGTATCTCAAAGCCCGACACGCTTTACCGATAATCATTCTACTAGATACGCCTTTCTAGTAGAATAATATTCTATCTTTATGAAACATATTATTTGAAATTATTGCTATTTAATTTAAAAGTAGGATTTAAATAGTAGAGCATAATCGAATAATCCAATGGAAAGAGTCGTGAAGCTTCGAACGGTTAACGGCAGCAGGTTCCTTGCGATCCCAAAGGAGATAGCTGAAGATTTGAACGTCGGATACATGGCGGTGCATCTCGACCCTTCTGGCTCTTTGATCTACACTCCGATCATTACTGCTAAGAAAAACTATGATCGGCAAGGCTATGACGGCCACAGCGAAGGTGGTGAAGAATGAGCATAACGGAAGTTCGCACCGCGATGGCCGCCGTTCCGAGGTACACCCCCCCCACTTTGAAAATAAAATTACCAGCAAGGCATATAACGGGCATAGATAGATATGGTCCACTTCGTACGAATTGAAGAGCCAAAAGATCTTGAGCGAGTTATCGCCAGAATGATAAACAAAATACTAACCTGCGACGACCCTTTAGCTCATGCCGGGAGGTTCAGCAATCTCGCTAACTCATGGGTCTACTGCCATCGGCTCAAGTTGGACGCCACGGAGTTAAAAGAACTTCGTGAACGATTGGACAGAATCGAAAAAGAGGGTAAATGCTCAGATTAGACAGTGTGCGAACTAGGATAAACAAACTTGCACAAAAAAAGGAGCGAACTCTTGAACCCTGGCCTCCTGATGAAACATCATGGCTTGCAAAGTTACTTTATGATGCCAACGTGGAAATAGGCGTTGAGATGCCAGTGGAGAGACCCTGTCAACAAGGCATCATAATCTGGCTGATTCAAGCCGGAGCGACACGGTTTTTTGATCTATATCCAATCGAGGATGATCCCCTAGACGAAACGAGGAAAAAAAATAACTGAAATGTAATTTTTTTTCCAGAGATGTAGGCTATGAAAAAAGAAGAATTTGACGGGTATGAATTAGTTCAAGGTAAGGGCAATCGCGTATGGTTTGATGCCTACAGCACCTATGCACTTATAAACTTAGGAGTTGGCCGCATATCGAAAAAAACGAAGCAAAGTTTATCTCTCAAGGAATATAATGGCCGAGGAAAGTAGTAATAAAAATGGTTTGAGATCAGAGCGGGTAGAGAACCACTTCCCCCGCTCTGAGCGAGCCATTCCCCGCGAAGGGATGATTAGCATGGAAGACTTAGTGTTAGATAGCATAAAAACTTTGTCGTATGTTCAGACGGCAGAGACGAATGTACAGCCAGCCGAGCCTATTTTCACCCTCACAGCTTCGCAGCTCAGGGATATTGTTACCGAGGCCACAGAGCATATCCTGCAAGATCTCCAGGGCCTCATGGATGAGGTTGCACAACTAAAGGTTACAATCACCGCCCAGGGAGAGAAGATCGCAGCCTTGACCACCACACAAGAGACGGATATGAACAGGATCACTCTGGACATTGCCCAGGACCGCCAGAGGATCAGCAAGCTTGAGCATAAAGAACCAGAGCCTACCACCACCAAGAAAGTCAAAGGGCATATCGAAGAGCTTCATAAGCTGATGATTCAAGATAAAAATCACTGGTTCAGTATAGCCGAGATAGCTCTTGCCTTAAAGATCTCAAAAGAGACGTTGCGAAAGCTCAAGGCCGCTATTTTAGAAGATGGTCGTTTTGAGATGGGATTTGCTAAGTCTCCAGGGATGAGAGGCAAAAAGGGAGTCGTTATCAAGATTAAGCAGTTTATCAAGTAAGTTAGAAAGTTTACTGCCAATTTGGTAGTTGGCAGTAAGGAGAGGATAAATCAAGAGCGAGAGAGATACAAACCAATAAGATCCAACAAAGAAAGAAAGACGATTTGAGATTGTCAAACCGTCTAGATATGTCTAGTCTTAGGTGTATTACTAAAGAAAAGAAATAAAGAAAAGAAATATAATAAGAAAATAGAAAAGAAAACAAAAAGCGTAAAACTGAATAAAAGAGTAAATATAAAAATAAAAAAAGATAACGATTTGTATGTTCTCAGATTGGTTCCGGTCGATCCGAGTATATAAAGAAACGTGATTACCGCCTACCGCCAAATTGGCAGTAAGACAATCCCAAAAAAATACAATCTAATTCCCGTCCGGTCCTGGCTGGGCCTTGAGGATAGAGAGCGAGGAAGGAGAGAAGAAGTTAAATCAGTACATCAAGTATCTCATTTTTGACAATTGGTTTGCAGCTCAAAAAGTCTCCCGTGATGTTATATTATTTATTAAATTAAATATTCTCAAAAAGAGTTAATTAGCTGAATTTCAGCTAAATTAGTTCTATGACATTTTTAATAAATGCGTTGAAAGTGTCATAGAACTAAATCCCTGATGGTCCGGCCCGCCCGCCGAACTGAAATAAATATATTGGGAGTATGGTAATAGTACAATATGCAACAGTTGACCATATGATTAAAGAAAACCGTATAGCGCAAAATGTGTCGGTCAATGATAACGATTTGCTATTCTAACCTCTTTAGATTTAAGGATATTACCGATATGTACCGACTCAATTACTGATCAATTTCTGAGTTTGTCCATAATCAGAAATTTATTTATCGTAACAGTTGAATAATAAAGAATTTGCCTTTCTGTTGGCGGTTCTGAAATGTAGTTCTATGACACATTGAATACATTTATCAAAAATGTCATAGAACTATTCCGCTAGTCCGGTTAACCGAAATCCAATAAGGCTTTTGATACTATATCAAAATTGAAGAACTACGCCCACTCATGCAGGGTACATTATACTGGTAACAAGCCGGATCTCAGCTCGCTTGTGAGCCATGAAATAACGGATCATTCAGACGTCATCGAAGAACTTGATGCAAAGATCTCCATAAAATCGGTATCATTAGAAAGTTATATATAGACTATTATATCTTATTTACGTGGATTCCTAATGAATCAGTGAAAATCGAAGGTTATTAGGAATACACTTGAGCAAAAGGATTACTTGAAAGGTGGATCGCATGGCACATATTCAATTATATCGGTATTGGGCCCCGTTTGATAGAGATAATAGAGGTGGCCACTTCTATACGACAAATTGGCTAGAGCTTGAGAACGGTAAAGGTAACTATCACCTTGAACGGACTGAATGTATGGTTAATGATGCACAAGAATCGGATGCATTACCATTCTACCGCTATCGAGAGGCCTTAAGGGATGCACATTTTTATACATTATATCCTGAGGAGCTCAATGGTGGCGATCTCCCGCTCCGTGGCTATGTCTCTGAAGGCCACGAAGGCTATGCTTGGCCACTGATAAAATCGGATATCCCTAATATGATTGCGCTTCATAGGTACTATAATACATTTTCACGCGATCACTTCTATACAACATGGAAAGAGCTTCGCAACACTCCTAGTTGGGATAATATAAAGAATGGAAATATACATCCGGGCGTTTCGGGTTACAATACTGAGGGGACCGCGTGTTTCGTGGTGGATGACCTTGGATCTTGAACCTGATTTTACTTTTAGCTTCAAAAGGAGTTTGTAACGAGAACAAAGGCGAACAGTAAAAATGCTCTTAAAACAAGGGAAAAGACACCCCGCTCTATTTTTCGATCATAATTCTGCCTTAGTTGGTATGTGTAACTTGCCTATACGAACACAAAGTTATCTTGGTATTTCACCTGTGCGATATTTTATAGATATCCTTCCGATATACAACTCCACACATGTACGGTATAGATTGTACGGCATCGGAAACGCTATGCTGCGACACAACGGAGCAATAACAGGCAAAGTTAAAATCTATGCTTAAAGTCTCTGGAATAACCACTTTTCCAAAGAGGTTTTTAGGCTAAAAATGGGCTAAGTTCAACAGTTATACAAAATAATAAGTATAACAATTCATTCGCTACGTTCATCTATTCATGTAAATCGAATTATTTCTATTCATATAAACGAATACCATAATCCGTTTTTTCTTCATTTCCTTTCTGAATGGTTTTTTTCGCGAGTACGTTGCGGATTTTATTGAAAAGAGGATTTAATACATTGGCTGATCTCTGCCATTCAGGGACAGATGGGGACATTTCCTCAGTTGAATCACGGCATTTAGGATCCTTCGGTACACCATATTTTCCAGCCCAAATGACATGATCGATAGCTAATTTAGCTGCCTCGTATTCATCACGACTTATTTTTATATGGAAATGCTTTGCTATATGTTTCAACCTACACATGTTGGCATCATGATCTACTACTATAAGGTCCTTGAGATTATGTGCCTTAACGCCCTGATTCAGTTGTATCACAATATCTAGGCCCTTTGCTACATTCTCAATTGCATACCCAATGAGCATTAAATACTGAGGAAACAGATGTGCTTTGGCGAGATACTCAGAAAAGGCTTCGCGCTTCTCGGGTGTGTCCAAGGAAATAAAGTCTAATGTTGATGTATTCATTGTCTTTTGCCAAATCTCTAAAAAGGTATTGGCTGCATAATACATCCTCTCCCCGGCCATGAGCCACGTATATGGGTGATCGAACTTATTGTTGTACTCTTCCTTATCCATACTGTCCTCCTGGGGGTTATCTAAAAATCTAAGATAGTGGTTAATAGCATCAAGGTAAGTCTTGAGATATGAAGTTTCATCTAGTTGGTCTAGTTATTCTGCTTCTAATTTCACTTGATCTTGTATCAGCAGAGATGGTAACGCTTCAGAATTGTGTAATTGATACTGGAACCTACATGTTGCCTTTTGATTTGTTAGGCACTGGAAATAATCGGATGATTATGCCCTCAGAGGCTTTAAACAATGGAACCCATCAAATCTTTAGGTGGAGGACTGATGCAAATCATGTATCAGTGATGGATGTATACTCGATGACAACCACATTTACCAATCGTGATCTACAATCGTTACTGAGTGAAATGACAAAATATTATTCTGAAGGACGACCTGTCGCCTCTGAACCTGTGACAAAGCCCTATCCTGGATATATTGCAAGTTTAAGGGACTCCAATACGACCGACCCCTTCAATAATATGATTGTGACATCTTACATTGGTGCTATTGATTCAACGCAATTCTTTATGTTTGTAACAACTGAAGAGCCAAGCATGGCTACGTATATCCTCAGCAACCTAAAGGTGATTCCCAAAACGCAAGAGCAGGCAGCCATTACTCAGAGCGTGGCTAATCGTCTGAAGTAGCTTTTCCATCATTTTTCAAATTACTTAGGCGGTGGAATTTAAAAATTGAACCTAGACTCTCCATACCTAGTGGTTTGCAAGAAAAAATTAAGATTCCCGACTGATAACATTTACGCTACTTTCGTCGGGCGTTGTTATTGTCACCGTTGCCCCTGCGAAGTAGCCTGGATAATGATTTAGTGTATTTTCTACGATCACCATTAATTTCGAGTTAAGTACGGCTATTTCTGATATGCTTTTTGGCGTTGTATCAAAAACCGCAGCAGCTGCCCCATATTTAGTGACGTTGAAGGTTCCTATTGTTGCCGTTATGTTTAGCAGCCTTGGGGTTGTTTCGTTGTGGAAGCACACCCCGTAATGTACGGGTGCCTCCACACCTAAGTTACCGACATCAAGAGCGCCTAAAACATATCCAAGGACCTCATTTTTGTCATAAGCCGATGTCGTCCCTACCAGAAAGAGCAGGGTCAATACGACGACCAATATGGATTTCATCCTATCACTTCCAGAAATCATTAAGATCAGCTATGAAGATACCGTTTCGATTGCTCGCCTTCTTAAAGTCCCTGCGTTATTGCCAGTAATCGGCTCTTTCCTTCTTCAGAGCGTGGAACAATTTTTATCTGGTCAAGTAATGTATGGAATGTTGTGTCGTCATCTTCAGTCCAGATCATGATATATGCATTTTGTGATAAGCTGCTCGCATATCCTTTTATTCCAGTCGCCGGACTTAGCACCAATACGCTGGGAAACGGGAGCTGTTTGTCCATTATTGCAATATCTTTATCTGAACTGATATTTTTATGATCGAATTTGGCTACAGTTGTATTCATGAACCAGTATTCGTACGTCGATTCATTGAATATCCAATGAAATCTCTTTCCCTCGAAAATCGCTATTCCAGTTTGCCCATGCCCCATTAAATCAAGACATACAACGGCGGATGTGTTTCCGATTCCGTCATCAGATTTCACAATATTGTCTGTCGCTCCGATGTTGTCTTTCGCTCCGACGGGTTTCCAAATCAAAAATGGTATTGTCACTGAATAATTACCTAAATCAAATTGATCCGCTACACTACTATTCGCGCTGATTAGAACCGCTAATATGATCAATATGAGTCGCGTTTCTTTCCTTGACATATATCCCTATTCGACGTACTGACTAAAAAGATATTGGATCATCACCCACTCAAACACACTTACTCGATTGATAGCGGAGAACCTTATCATACCGGGTTGGATCTATGTCGCGAAATATTCAATATGCATAGACTTAATAGAAAATATCATAGAACTGGATCTCAGGCTTGAAATCCTGGATAAAAAATAAACAGGATATATTATAACAATGATAGTTTATCAAATTGAAGACTACGCCCACGTATGCGTAGTACCTAATACCGGTTCGAAAAGCACCTGGTATATGTGCTCTGCTGGCAGTCCAGGCGAAGAGAATGAAAAGGAGGGAGGGGAAAGTCGATCCACGGAAGGAGGGGAAAAACTCGTATTGTCGACTTTCGCCCGACCATATATAGACAATTGCCGAAATAAATCTTTTTGGCTTATGTGAGAGCTATGTAACCGAAAGCGATCCTACACGGAAAAGATCTATGACATTACAAATAGATATTCCAAAAGTGTCATAGAACTAATTCAAGCAGGAGACCAGAAAAACTTTATCATCGAAACGATGAACGCAAGGTGCAGTATGCAGCGAGTCTACGGAGTTATAGACGATGAAACTTTTCATCGCATGAACAAGGCAGTCGATGAAACTAAGTCGAGTCGGGCACAATGGATCGGTGAAGCCATAATCGAGAAGCTGCAAGACAAGAAGAGCGGCCCTACACCTGAAACGATGAAACTAACCGATGAAGTGATGAAACTCCGTGATGAAAATAAACGGCTAAATGATGAACTTTTTCATCACCGACAACTCTTGACCACACAACACGATGAACAAACGATGAAGATTGATGAACATAACGATGAACTAATGATGAAAAACGATGAACAAGGCCGTCAGATAACGCACCTAAACGATGAACTTTTGATGAAGAATGATGAACTGAAAAAGGCCACGCAACTATGGCAGGATTTCAGAGACCAAAAGAAAGAGACAGAGAGAAAGCTCACCGAGGCCCAGGCCATTATCCAACAACTCCAAAAAGAGATCATTAACAAGCAGAAAGAGATAGATCAAGTAGCTGGACTACGTGAAGATCTAATTGCCGCAACCACCGCTAGGGATAAGCTACAGGATGCTTTAAAGTCAAAAGATGAAGATCTGGCCTTCTTACGAGGCCATCTAAGTCAGCTCTCGGAGAAGCTACCCAAAGCCTTACCGCCATCTGAGGAAGAGGCCAAAAAGAAAGGCTGGTGGCAATTCTGGCGGTGAAGTAATGGTTTTCGCGTTACAGCTATCACGAACATCACAGAAAGCACTTGATAAGCTACCACCTAACACTGCCAAAAAGATCATCGCCCATTTGAAGGAGCTCCAAATAGATCCTTATCGCCCACGTCCTAAAGCCGATATTGTGCCCGTGACCGGAAAGAAGACGTACAGATTACGAGTCGGCAAGGTCCGAATAGAATATGAAGTGTGTGGGAGCGTCATAGAAGTATCCAAGATATTCCAGAAGAAAAGGAAAACAGATTACTTATAGTAACGAAGAAAGAATGGGATCCTAATGGCAGCAGCAAGTAGAACCAAGGCAAAGGCAGCCAAAATCGAAGACGATAGAGAATTCGAAGCCCTTCCAGAAGACGACGAGTCCACGGCTGAAGAGATTCATGCCTTGATCGAGCGTGAGAAGGACAATTTTATCAGCCTGGAAGAGTATTGTAAGCGTCGCGGCATTGACTGATAGCAAACTTCTTTTCTATATTAATATAATTTTCTATAATGGCCTTTAAGGCCTTATCTCTTCCTTCAATGAATCATAGTGACTAGGACTTAGAAAGTTTGAACAAGTGACCTGGAGAAAACAACCTTTTGGGATAATGCAATGAAGTAATCTCCAGGCCGTGTGAATATACCACCAGGATTGTTTATGAAAGCTGTGGGATGACATGGCACCAAACCGCAAAGTTGTTACACGTAACTTGTAACAAGATTCGTCTTATCTCTCTATTGTTACTATTTTTAATATATTGTCATATATTTATCTCTATCTCAAAGTAGTCAGCATCTATCAACCTGGTAAAATCCTACCAGATAGTGCAAGATTTGGAAGGGCAACGATAACCTTCTAATCTAGTTACAGGTTACACGTAACTACTTTAGAACTAGCACCTTCTGATTCTTCTTGAGATGGTACGGCCTAACCTCAACTTCATTTTTCATAGTAGCAAGCAGCTCCGAGAATCGAGGTTTAATCAAGTGCATCTTCTGTCTAGCATCCTTCGCTAGCATTTTACCGCCATTGGCAGCTAACAAGGCTCTGAGGATCTCGCCTCTGTCCCTCTGAAGAGGTTGAGGTTCTTTGTCCTTACGGAGATCGTTGATAAGTCGAAGCATGTTAAGCTCATTCTCTGCCTGGGTGTCCTGTGTGGCTTCCAGGGCTGAGACTTTGCCTTCTAAGCTGGTAGATTTTGTAGCCTCCAGGGAGTCGATACGATCCTGCAAGGGCTGGAGGGCTCTGACGATGATATCCTGGAGCTCTGTGAATGTGAGTACGAAAATAGGCTCTTCTGCTGCTTGCGATACCGCTTTAATTGCTTCCGGTCCTGTGGTACGAAAGCTTTTAATGCTTGCTATGGCTATTTCTGACATAAGGCATACGCTCCCTTCGCGGGAAATCCTGGTCAGGTGGTGCTAACACCTAACCAGAACCAATTTTTAATTACTATTATCAAGCCGGATGAGTCTTTTAAGCTATAAAGCTTTCAGTAAATTTTATGGTCGCCGGATTACGATTGTTTTCCACAAAACGATATATATCATTTTACCAAAATCAATTCCTCCTCTTCCTGCTTTCCTCTTATAGTCGCAACCGCCAGCGGACCATTCTTAAAATGCAGGGTCGATATACATTGACATGGATAGTGGTACTAAGCAATTCTCTCATTTGCTAATAGCTATCAGTAAACCATGTCGTTCGTTCGTATATGTCCAATGCCGTCCACGACGGTCCATTGTGTGTTAAATATAGAATTGCCTAGCGATATCTTACCGGTATTAGGTACTCCGCATATGTGGGCGTAGTCTTCAATTTTGATTATATTGAATATACTAATATATCACATAATTTTTAATAATAACCTATCGCCCAGGTGTAACCATGTCATAAGGAAGTAAGGGACAAAATGTGGGTCGGATTGGGTTTGGTTAGGTCTTACAGCCTCATCCAATCATGGCTTATTCTATTGGGTCCCAAACCACATTATTCAATCATCTAAAGAATTGCGTAAGTCGTCGGATAGGCGAAGCTATCATTATTCTCCTTCAGTTGTACAAAAGTAGTAGGCGCATTCTCCAGATCACCAGCATCATTGAGCTTCATCCAGCCAATGTTACCTCTGTAGGTCTTGGCAACCAGAGGAAACACCCACTTAAATGCATCAGGATCATCGGAGCCTACCATTAGATAAGTGTAAGTGATAAGCCAAAGCGCATCGTAATCGTTGATAGCGAATGTTTCAGCCTCACGTCCTGTCGCATTCATGACTTCTTTCTGAATTTGCTCGTATTTCGAACTACCCACGATTCCGTATGTCGGAAATACTAACTGTGTCGAAACAGCGAACTTTGATGCCTTCGGATTATGGATCAGGGAAATTCCAGAGGTGTCACAATCATACCACCTAACTGAGGAAAGTATAGGATCACCATTAGCCTGACTGAAAATGGGCAGGATTTCGTCAAAAGCTGCGACAAAAACAGCCACGGAACCATTGCCATTGCCCTCAGAGGCACGGATAATCTCCGAATGCAAGAGGTTCAACTCATGTGAAAAGTTCTCAGTACTTGGGTCGTAGCGCACAGCATCCAGTGTCGTTTCGCCCTTCAGACTAGACCCATTCTTGATGGCGGTGATCATGCCATCGCCCCAGACATCATTTCTGGCCAGAGGAATTATAACTTTTATGCCATCTCTATGCATCAGAGAAACCATATTACGCGCCAGATCATCGTCGTCTGGTACAAGCCTGAAGATCGTATCATTCTTAATAGCGATAGAAGACGCAGTACTCGAACCGCTTACCAAAATAATTCCGCTATCATTGGCATATTTTTGCACATAGGATAGAGATTGGCTTTCCTCAGGTCCGATTATAATTCTAATCCCTTGGGCCTGTAGCTCTTTCATAGCTTTCAAGGTGATATTCGGGTCGCTCTGTGAATCCTTCATTACAACATGAACCCGGATTGTTCTCCCTAGTGTAGAGAATATCTTGTTTATGTCTGCCTCAGCAATCTTTACGGCAATCTGACTGGATATACCACCATTGCTGTTATCGCCATGAATGGAGAACAGAGCTCCAACTGTCAGATTTCGCTCCGCTGTGGCCGGCGGAGATGATGTACAATCTGCAGAGCCAATGTAAATGAGTACAAAAATCAAAAAGGTGAATTTTACACTCATACCAGTCTTCTTAGTTCTCACCATCATTAGTCATTAGTAATTTTTTCAATAGGATTTAGCTCTTTCTAAGGTCATAAATTATCATGAAGATCGTGTAATCAACTCTGCCAGTCTATGTGGTCAGCACGTAAATATCGATAACAGTAAATTTCAAAGTTGATCTTACTAATAAGGACCAAGTCCATATAAGCTAGATCATCAAGCGAGATGAGATCCAGCCTCGTTACCAGTATTAAGTATCCAGCATACGTGGGCGTAGTCTTCAATTTGATAAACTATCATTGTTATAATATATCC
>Ga0224516_1000153_pt1 | contig 17530 bp, 15 predicted proteins | sample IRFST0metaG_FD_179884 | JGI IMG/M metagenome (GOLD analysis project Ga0224516, IMG submission 179884) | Peat soil microbial communities from Stordalen Mire, Sweden - IR.F.S.T0 | ecosystem: Environmental > Terrestrial > Soil > Wetlands > Peat | place: Sweden: Norrbotten County, Stordalen Mire... | reverse complement strand
ATATATATCTAATCATTAAAATAATCAAATATTTGTTTTTCTGTAAATTTATTTATATCGCTATTTGAATAATAACATTGCGTCCATTTTATAGTTAAATCAATTGCTTCCTTTATACTCAATTTAGATTTCCATCCAATTTTATTTTTTAACTTTGAACAATCAAGCCTCAAAACGTTTGCTTCATGAGAATAATTAGATTCTGACTTATTTATCCATGTTGCATTTCCCCAAGAATTGCAAAACATATCTGCAAGTTCAGCTGTAGTCACACCTCCCTCTTCATTTGGCCCTATATTGTAACTACCTTCAAAAAATTTATCGGTATATTGCTTTTCTGCAATTAATAAATATGCTAAAAGAGCTTCAAAAACATGTTGATAAGGCCTAATAGAATTAGGATTCCTAACAACAATATCATCTTCTCTAATAGCTGCTCTTACACAATCTGGTAGTATTCTATCTTCTGCAAAGTCTCCTCCACCGATAACATTTCCTGCTCTTGCAGTTGATATTGCTATATTGAGATTATCTTTAAAAAATGAATTTATATATGAACTTGTAACAAGTTCTGAACATGACTTAGAATTTGAATACGGATCAAATCCATTAAGATTATCAATCTCCCTGTATCCCCAATCCCACTCATTATTTTTATAAACTTTGTCAGTTGTAATATTAACTACTGAACGTATACTTTCACAATTTCTTATTGCTTCAAGTAAATTTACTGTTCCCATTACATTAGTTTCATATGTATATACTGGATTTCTATATGATTCTCGAACTAAAGGTTGTGCTGCCAAATGAAATACAATATCTGGTTTAGAATTACATAACTCTTTTTTCAAACTTTCCAAATCTCTTATGTCTCCAATAATCGAATTTGTATTCTCTTTAATATTAATAATATCAAATAAAGACGGATTTGTATTTGGTAATTGCGAAAATCCTGTAACTTCTGCGCCTGACATAGTTAATATTTTAGTAAGCCAGCTTCCTTTGAATCCAGTATGCCCCGTTATAAAAACCTTTTTATTTTTATAAAAATCAAGCATCACTCCCAAACCTTCCATTTAGCATTATTTTCTTTCCATAATTGTTCAAGTAATCCTTTATCTCTTTGTGTATCCATGCACTGCCAAAAACCATTATGTTTATATGCATTTAACATTTTATCTCCTGCAAGTTTTTCTAATGGTTCTTTCTCAAAAAAAGTATCATCACCATTGATATAATCAAAAATTCTTGGCTCTAAAACCATGAATCCAGCATTAATCCAGCCACCATCTTCCTTGGATTTTTCAGCAAATGATGTAATTGTTGTATTGTCATCATCTATGTCAAGCACGCCAAACCTTCCACCTGGTTGAATTGCTGTAAGTGTTGCTATTTTATTATTTTGTTTATGAAATTCAAATAACTTCGCAATGTTAATATCACTTACTCCATCACCATATGTAAGCATAAAAGTTTCATTTCCAATATATTTTTCAACTCTTTTAAGTCTCCCACCTGTCATAGTATCAATACCAGTATCTACAAGTGTTACCTTCCATGGTTCTGCAATATTTGAGTGAATTGTCATTTTATTATTTTCAGTAAAATCAAAAGTAATATCTGATCTATGCAAATAATAATCCGAAAAATATTCTTTTATCATATAGCCTTTATATCCACAACAAATTATAAATTCATTAAATCCATAATGAGAATAACATTTCATTATGTGCCATAGAATCGGATTTCCACCAATTTCTATCATAGGTTTCGGCCTTAAATGAGATTCTTCTGATATCCTAGTCCCATATCCCCCAGCAAGTATTACTACTTTCATTAAACAACCCCCCCTATATTTATCTTCACACTATATTATCGACTATACTTATTAATTCTTTATACGTAATATAATAGTTATTAGTACCTTTTGTTTATGAAATTTCAATACAATTCATAAAAATTGCTAAACATATTCAGTTTTTCTCCTTTCTTTCGATATATTAAATTGTACGTAATATCATATTTAGACCAGCTAATACACAGCCAAGTGAAGTTATTTTTTAAAGTGTATCGCAAACAAACAGTTATAAATCACAAAAATTGAAGTTAAGTTAAACTACCTTATTTAAAGAGTTATTTTCTAAAACATTTGCTTTCACTTTTTTTACATCTCCATTTTCACTAAGATCTTGCTTTATTTTAAAACGTATTTATAAACACGACCGTTTGGTGCAAGTATTGTCGTATATGAAAAATTAGCCAAAACATTAATTCCTATTTACAGGACTACTAAAAAATTCGGACATTATATTATATACTTTAAATTAAATTTTAAAGCTAGAATAGAACTTCCAATTTATCAGATATCTTATTTTTTTATGAGACTGGTATTTCCATAATGAAAATTCAACCAGCTAAACATATTATTCTACCTAATAGAATAATACTCTGATTTACTGGTATAGGTTCTGAATGACCTCTTAGTAGGATCATATCGATATTGTATTTAGGAGTATTATACTAGACTATATTAAATTGTGTTAGATTCTTTTGGGAATTTAAATAAAAAAACTATTTAAGATACGAAATTCATATTTCCTAACAGAATATAGGCAAAGTAAAGATAAGAATATTAAAAATAATACGAAGTGTAACATTATGATGGAAATATAAATAGTTTTCTATCAAACTGTTACACCTAGATTATACAAGGAGGATTATTTATGACTATTTTAGATAAATACCTAGAATTAATTCAATCTCTTATTAATAATAATGAATCATCAAAAGCATGTATTGAATTCTCTAAACTCATAAAATCTTTAGAACAAAATAATGATAAGAATTTACCTCAGCTATATTACGAATATGCATTGGTATTATTTGATAATGGCTTGTTTGATGAATGTTTAATTATGCTCAATAATGCTTATAAAAATAATTACATGAAAAATGAGATTAAAGAAATTATTTATAATTGCTTTATTACCCCTAATTTAAATGAATTTAAAACAGCATATAATACTAATTATAATATTTATAACTCTAAAGACAAATACCCTCGGCTCTCAGAAATAGATTATGAAAATTTATCATTAGATTTTATTCCAATTGGAAAAGACAAATATTATATTTTTGATAATAAATCTGATGTTTTTAGTGGAATAATAGATTTAAATGAAGAAAAACTCAAAAATAATTTTACATTTGAATTTGAAGATGAATTTTCAGATATATTAATAGTTGATGATGGAAATCTAAATAATATTTCATTATTTCTAAATTCCAATAGAATCATATATTATATTTCTCCATCTCCATCAAAAGCTTTATCTTTTTTTAAACTCCCAAATATTATGGCGCAATATCTACCTAATGTAATAATATTTGAATCTTTAGAGAAGTTTCATTACTTCTTTAGATCAAACACATCAATATATTTACCAAAATTACTATATACGGGAAGCAATCATATTGCAGCTAATTTATCAAAAGAAGTACAATTAGCTATTGATGAAGAACATAATTTTAGAATCTCTCTTGAAGGTAGAAATGACAATAATATTTTACTTAGCATTTGTTTCCCAACTTGGAATAGAGGTCACAGAGCATTAGATGGCGTTCTGTCTTTGTTGAACTCTAATTATGATTCAGAAATCGAAATTATAGTTTCAGATAATAATTCAGATAAATATTTAGATGATTACAAAAAAATTAAGAATTTACCCGACTCTAGGATTAAATATTTTAAAGCTGAATCTAATACAGGTTTTTTAGGAAATTTTTGCAAAGTATTAGAATTATCAAAAGGTAAATTCTGCTTAATTCTTAGCGATGAGGATAAAGTGAATCTTAAAACACTCCACCATTATATGTCACTATTGTCAAATAACCCAAATTTGGCATTGATTAGATCTAGTACTTCTAAATCCTATATCCATTTAACCAATAAATATACATCCACTGGTGAAGATAGCTTCCTTAATGTTTTTTTATCATATAATTACATGCCAGGAATTATATATAATTCTGAAGTAGTACATACGCATTGCCTTACAAGGTTTATTATTGATAATCAACATAACTTATCCTGTTTTGGTTATCCTCATATGTGGTTAGATAGTTTAATTAGTTTTTATGGTGATTGTTGTACCGATGCTACTATACTTTGCCTAGAGGGTGAAGATGAACGACAATCACAAATTTATAGTCAAGATAATATTATATATGAATTAGATTCTTCTTCTGAGGATGCGGGCACTTTTATTCCGTTTATACCTGATTTAGATAATCTCCCTACATTTTATTCATACCAAAACAGGCTAGAACAGCATATAAGTTGGATTGATCTGATAAATAAATTACTTATTAATAATCCAAGATTATTTATTTTAGCTTATACAAGCCTCTGTTTCAAAACAAATTTTTTAGTAAGCTTAGTAAAAGATAACTATATAAACGCTGGTTATGATTGGAATAAAATATATGATGAAATATATGATTGTTGTATTAAAGGTATAGATAAATTAAACATTTCTATTGATAAAGAAGTACTTTTACAAATGATAAATTTTATAAAAGAAGAAAATCAAAAATATAGAATTTAATACTTAAAATAAACACTAAACTATAATAGTGCAAAAATGCTTGAATAATTTTACAACTGAATAAAATAAAAAAACATTTATGATAAATCCTTGTTATAATTGAGTTACTACACAACAATGACAGCAAGGAGCTATACATAAATGTTTCAGAACACAATTATATCAAATGAACTATCAATATACAAATTTTTCAAGCAATTAAATTTTGATTTTTACTTAACTAAGCCTCAATTAAGACATTTAGAAGCTATAATGAATGCTATGATATCAAAAGGTTATAACGGTAAAATTTCCGACATAGCGGAGCTTGCTCCTTCGAGACATCGAACTAGTATTACTAGATTCCTTTCAAATAGCAATTGGGATGAAAAACTTTTAGAAAGAGCATTAAAAGCATATATTATAAAACTTATTTGAGATAAATCAAGAGAATCCAGACAACCAATATACTTTATTATTGATGACACTATTTCTGAAAAAACAAAGTCCTCGTCAAAGGCTAAGAATCCAATTGAAAAGTGTTCATTTCATAATTCTCACTTAAAAGGTAAGAATGTATATGGTCATCAAATACTAGTTACTTTACTATCGTGTGACGGATTAGTTCTCCCATATTCAATTGATATCTATGATAAAGAATCTATGAGTAAAATAGAATTAACTCAAAAATTAATTGCAACACTTCCTAAGCCTGAAAATAAAGGTTATGTATTAGCTGATAGTTGGTATAGTTGTAAGGATATTTTTAATGCTTCCGAAAAAGCTGGCTATAGTTATATTGGTGCTTTAAAAACGAATCGAGTTATTTTTCCAAAAGGTCATGAAAGACTAGGAATAAAACTTCATAAGTTTGCTACTTCATTAAACATTGAAGACTTTGACCTTGTCACCGTCAAAGATCAGCAATACTACATTTACAATTATGTTGGCAACTTAAAAGATAGAAAGAATGTTTCTATTATTTTAAGTTATCCTAAAGATGCTTTTCAAAAAGATGGAGCATTGAAAACTTTTATTTCCTTAGAAAAATCATTAGCACCGTTGGATATTTTAACTCAATATACTGACCGTTGGGCGATTGAACCATTTTTTAGAGATTGTAAAACTTACTTAGGACTCAATGGATATCAGGTAAGAAGTGAGAAAAGTATCAATAGATATCTAATAATAATGTTAATAAATTATACTTATTGCAAAATATACTGCACTAATTCTCATCACTTCAATACTGGATATAAAGCTGCCAAGAAAGATTTAGAAAAATCCAAAATAATATATATTTATGAAGCTGCCGCAAGCGGTACGCCGATAGAAAAAATTTTCGAGTCATTAAAAATAGCTTAAGAATCTGTTTTTTTATTCAACTGTAAAATTATTCAAGTAAAAATGCACTATTATAGCACTAAAGTTATAAAAGTGATATACTTCCATAACATTAGTGTTTATTTATATATTCTTAATTCCTTTATCTATATAAAAAATCATCCAATATCCTCAAACCTATGGTATAATAATAAAGTATTATAAGTATAATAGCATCATTAGCGATATTTTTATGTAAAGGAGCAATTATTATGGGTTTTAAAGAAAAATTAAGTGGTAAATTTGGTAACTACTTTCAAAATGCTTATATGGAGAAATACGGGGACAGAATTACAAGTATATCTGGAACTATTTTATCTGTAAAGCTTATGGAAAAGAGTTACGTTATCTTCAATAGATTAATGATTGAAATGGTTATTAAACCTGAAGTTGGTAAGAAAGTTGTTAAGTGTTGGTACAAGAAAAATAGATGGTTTAAGAAACCTGAATTCATTTCTGTAAAACAAGGTAATAAAGTTATTATTATGGGAGTTACAGGTGAAAAAGATAGCAAGAAGGAAAACTCACAAGAGGTTCAAATTATGAATGTATTAAATCTTACAACAAAGAAAGATTTAGTTCCAATAGATCATAGTCAAATAAAAAAATCACGTCAACAAGCTACAAATATGAGAAGATAAAAAAAAGGGCTAAGCCCTTTTTTTGATGAATAGTTAATGATGAAAATCTCCGCAAGAGATTTTTTCCCAATCATTCATTTATTTAGATTTAATTAATAAATAAACACTATTGATAAAAGCAATTATCCCAGAAAAAAACATAACAATAAGCCATTGATTAAGTGATAATGCTACAGTATGGAATACCTCCTGCAAAAATGGTACATATAGTACTGAACATATTAGTATTACCGATATTGCAACAGCTCCAACTAAATATGGATTGGTAAATAAGTTTATTTGGAAGATGGAATGTCTTTCTGATCTACATTCAAATACATGTATTAGCTGTGACATAACTAATGTGCATAATGCTAATGTCCTACATGTTTCCAAATTCATTTTATAATATCTACCTACCATAAATGATAACAACGTACACAATCCTATTAATGCCCCTCTAATTACTATCTTTTCCACTAGTCCCCTAGCAAATATACTTTCCTTCTTTTCTCTTGGCAGCTGTCTCATTATATCTTGCTCTGGCGGATCAACTCCAAGAGCTATAGCTGGAAGTCCATCTGTTGCTAGATTTACCAGTAAAATTTGTATTGGAGTTAGTGGATTAGGTAAATAAAATAATGTTGCTAAAAACATTGTTAATACTTCCCCAAGGTTGCAAGATAATAAATATCTTATAAATTTTCTTATATTATCATATATTATTCTTCCCTCTTCAACAGCTGCAACAATAGTTGAAAAATTATCATCCATAAGAATCATAGATGATGCTTCTTTAGTTACATCTGTACCTGAAATCCCCATGGCAATGCCTATATCAGATTCTTTAATAGCTGGAGCATCATTTACACCATCACCTGTCATAGCAACAATATTACCTTTTTTCTTAAATGCTCTCACAATTCTTAATTTGTGACTAGGTGAAACTCTTGCAAATACTCTTATTTTCTTTATTTTACCTTCTAGTTCTAGATCACTTATCCCCTCTATTTCTTCACCTGTCATAACTTGCTCGGAATTATTACATATGTTTAAAGCTTTTGCTATTGCAAGTGCAGTATTTTGATGATCTCCTGTTATCATAACAGGTTTTATTCCTGCAAGCTTGCATTTTAAAACTGCATCTCTAGCCTCTTCTCTAGGAGGATCTATACTTCCTGCTATGCCTAAGAAAATTAAATTTTGTTCTAATTTTTCTCCTTTAATTAAATGTTCTTCTTTATATGCCCCAGCTATACATCTTAGAGCTCTAGATGACATTGCTGTAATAAAATCAGCTACTTGCTTTTTCTTTTGATATGTGAAAGGTTTAATTTTATTATTTTCTAAGATAAAATCGCATCTTTCTATTATTCTCTCAGGAGCACCTTTGACATAACAAATTTCTTGTTCTCCTTCTTTAACTATGACAGACATCATCTTTCTAGTTGAATCAAAAGGTATGTCAAATACTCTATTAGTCCTGTTTATGAAAATTTCAAGCTCCTTAGCTTCATGAAAAAACATATTTATTAGCGCTGTTTCTGTTGGATCTCCATGAAGGACTTCATTCATTTTTTTCTTAGTAAAATCATAATTACAATCATTACAATAAACAAGAGCCTTCATAAACTTTGTATAGTCACTTAATTTTTCTTTTTCAAGCTCATGAATTCTACCATTCAAATAGACTTCTTTTACCGTCATTTTATTTTGAGTTAAAGTCCCAGTCTTATCAGAACATATTACAGATGTGCAACCAAGTGTCTCTACTGCTGGTAGTTTTCTTACAAGTGCATTTTTCTTAAGCATTCTAGAGACTCCAAGAGCTAATGAAACTGTAACAATAGCAGCTAGTCCTTCTGGAATTGCAGCTACTGCAAGACTAACTCCAAGTAAGAACATCTCCGTTACATCATTCCCTCTTATTATCCCCATTGCTGTAACAATGGCACATATGATAATACAAATAATAACCAAAACTTTTCCTAATGAATCTAATCTTTTATTTAAAGGAGACCTTTCTTCCTCAATATTTTGAATTAAATCTGCTATTTTACCCATTTCAGTTTTCATACCTATGCAATCAATTTTAAATAAACCTTTTCCTTTGACTACAGTCGTACCCATGAAGCCCTCATTACTTTTATTCGCCGATTTCTTTTCTTTTTCTAATTTATTACTACTATTTCCATTCTCGCTTTTTAATTTAGCATTATTTATGTTATATTTTTTAGCATCCTTATTTACACCAACTGATTCACCCGTTAATAAAGATTCATCCACAACTATTCCAGAGCTTTCAATAAAAAATCCATCAGCAGGTATCCTATCCCCAGCCTCTAAAATAACAATATCTCCAATAGTTAAATAAATTGAATTTATAATTTTCAAACTCGAATCCCTTAAAACTTTACACGTTGGAGCTGCAAGCTCCTTTAATGCTTCCAATGATTTTTCTGTCCTAAATTCTTGGACAAACCCGAGTATTGCGTTAATAATAACTATTATAAGTATAGTAATAGCATCTGCCTTATCCCCAATTATCCCAGAAATTACAGTGGCCGCTATTAACACCCAAACAATAAAATCATTAAATTGAGATAAAAATATCTTCATTGCGGATGCTTTCTTATGGTGCTTTAATTCATTAAGGCCAAAGTCCTCAATTCTCCTCTCCGCTTCCCTAGTACTAAGACCAGCTGTCAATTCCTTTTCCTGTATCACAACTTTTCCTCCTAATATAAGATTCCTCATATACTATATATATTTTACTTTGGAAAAGTTATGCACAGAAAAAAAAGTGCGTTAGCACAACCAAGATCTTTTCCCATTAAAAAAAAGTGCTTTAGCACAATTAAGATCTTTTCACAGAAAAAGATTAACTTATTTATTTTTTATAATAGAAATTTTAACCAGAGACATTAATCTAATAAATTCTACAACTTATTTGTTCTATTTAAATTTATCCATCCACTCAAGAAATAGGCTACATACTTGTGCAGTATGTAGCCTATTTCGCTATACGTGTACTTTTTTATTTATTATTTAAACTCCGATGGAGTTTGTTCCTTAACTGTTAATTGTTAACCGAATCACCTATTTGATTGAATTAATTACATTTGTAAGCGTTGGTATCACTTGTTTCTTTCTTGATAATACCCCAGGTAAGAATGCCATTGAATCTTTCAATTCAACATTAAATGTCTTTTCAACATAATCATGTCTTTCACCTGCAACTAATACTTGTGACCCTTCAGTTAAGATATCAGTTAGAAGTAACATTACTACATCATAACCTTTACTATCTGCTTCACTTTTCATAAAGCTTAACATTTCATCTTTTAACGGCATAAAGCCATCAATGTCCATAGTATTAACTTGTGCTACTCCAACCTTAGCTTCTCCCATTGTAAATGGTTTAAAGTCTTGGTTAAAAATTTGAGATACGCTCTTTCCTTTTAAAGAAGTACCAGCTTTAAACATTGCTTTTGCAAATTCTTCTAAACTAGCAATTCCAGCAATTTCTGCTAATCTCTTGCATACTATTTTATCTTGTTCTGTACAAGTAGGACTCTTAAACAATAAAGTATCTGAAATAATAGCTCCACATAATAATCCTGCAACCTCTTTAGATGGTGTCATATTAAGTTCAAAATAACATTTCCCAACTATAGTTGAAGAACTTCCAAGTGGCTCATTTCTAAAATATATTGGATTACTTGTTTGAATATCCGCAACTCTATGATGATCTATGATTTCAAGAACTTCTGCCTCATCTAGCCCATCAACTGATTGACCTCTCTCATTATGATCTACTTGAATAACCTTTTTCTTATGCTTTGAAATAAGATGATATCTTGAAACAGTTCCAATAACTTTTCCATCCTCATCAGTTACAGGATAGCTATTAAATCTAGTTTCAGCCATAATATCTTTAATATCATCAACTAAATCTTCCTTTGAAAATGCTATTAAATCATCAGTAGCCATAACGTAACTTACTGGTATACTTTGAATTAATAATCTTGATGCTGTATAGGAGTCATGAGGTGTGTTTATTATCGTAACCCCATTTTCCTTAGCTTTAGAAAGCAGATTTTCTGCAAGCTCATGCGAACCAGTTATTATTATTAAAGATGTTTTTATATCAATTAACGCTTCTTGCACATCAGGTCTATCTCCAACAATCGCAATATCGCCTTCATCAACAATTTCTTTTAAACTTTCGGGTTGCATTGCAGTAACTGCAATTTTCCCTTTAAATATTTTACATTCTTTATTTATGTATATACTACTAGCCGAAAGTGTATCTAATATATTTTCTATTGATGTTTTGCTTTTAGCTAATATATTATTATCACCTATGTCCATATAAGATGAAGTTAAGTTTGAAATCGAAAGAATTCCTACTAATCTATTCTTATTATCCACTACTGGTAATGATTTAATATGATTATCCCTCATCAAATTCCATGCCATTTTCAAAGATAGTTCTGGTTTTATTGCTGCTATAGTATCAAAGTCTAAATCTTCTACTTTAAGTTTAACTGTTTCTAATAATCTTGGAGCAGCAACTCCAAAGTAATCCAATATAAATTGAGTTTCTGAATTTACGTCACCTAATCTTACAGGTACTGTTGGCATATTACTAGCCTTATTTTTAAATTCTGCATATCCATATGCAGCACAAATAGAATCCGAATCGGGATTTTTATGTCCAGTTACATAAACTACATTTTCCAAAATAATTCCTCCTATAAATTTTCATATTATTATACATATTTATTTTACTTATAAAGCCAATCAATGTAAAGACTTAATTCCATAGCAAAAAAATACTAATGCATATATTTATGTTTATATGCATTAGTATAATTTCCACTTATGTTATCTTAGGAATATTGACTTGTTATTTTTTTATTATGCCTTATCGCATGTTATTTACCATACTCCAAAGATCATCTGCTGTGGTTATTGCTTTTGAGTTAAGTTGAAAAGCTCTTTGAGCTAATATAAGATCTGAAAATACTTCGCCAGTATCTACATTGGATGCTTCTAAAGCACCTTGTATTATATTGTAATCAGTACTTGCTGTTACTTGTGCATCTGCACTTGGTGCAAAACAATTGTTTCCTAGAGGTATAAAGCCTTTATCTCCTATAGCTGTAAAAACAGGAATAGTTCCTACTTTAACTTCTTCCCCTTCAACCTTCATTGTTATTCCACCCTGTTGGTCTATAGATATATCTTCACTTTTTAAAGCAGGATTTCCTTCCGAGGCTCCATTTTCATATTGAATATATACTTTTTTTCCATCAGTATCTACTAAAGTCCCATCAGAATCAATCTTTAAATTACCATCTCTAGTATATACTATACTTCCATCAGATTTCTGAAGAGCAAAATATCCAGTTCCATCTATAGCTAAATCAGTTTTTCCACCTGTAGGTAACATATTTCCTTGCTTATTTTTTGCATAATTCATACCAAGCTTAACGCCAGTACCACTTATTGCATCTTTCGCCACCAGCGGAGTCCCTTTTCTGTTTAATGATTCTGTTAAAAGGTCTTTAAATTCTACGTCTGTACTTTTATATCCTGTAGTTCCACTATTAACTAAGTCATTTGAAAGATAGTCAATCTTTTCTTGATATGCATTCATACCACTTTTGGCAGTAGCTAAAATATTAAACATAATTTATTTCCTCCTTCATCTTTCTTATTAAACACGACCTAATTCTGACGCAGCTTTTTGAACTGTTTCATCTTGCATTTTAACAAACTTTTGATTTGTTTCAAATTGTCTTTTTATTTCCATAAGTTTTACTAATTCTGCTGAAGGATCTACATTGGAACTTTCAAGAACATTTTGTCTTACACTAACTACAGTATTATAAATCGGATTACTTTTTGTTATATAATTATCACCCAGGGGCTCTAATGAATTATAATCTTTGTTATCAAAATCAGCAGTCAATAATTTCTGTGTAGTTCCTATATCTTTGATGTCAATATTATTTTCTCCATCTAACGAAAATTTCGAAGAACCTATATATATGGGTTCTTTAGCACCAGTAACATTATTTATACCTAAAACCTCTGAACCATCATTTGTTATTAAATACCCCTTTTGATTAATTTTAAAGTTTCCATCTCTTGTGTATACTTCCTTACCTCCATTTTGTGCTACAAAGAATCCTCTTCCATTTATTGCAAAATCAGTTGCACTATCTGTAGATTTAAAAGCACCTTGAGTAAAAACTGTTTCTACGTCACCAACTTTTACTCCTAAATTTAAATTTCCAATATCATTTTTAACATATTTATCTCCCACTAGCTTTTGTCTATTAGATATCATAACATCTTCAAAACTCTGTTTAGTCAATTCACGTTTTTTATAACCATTATTACTTACATTAGCAATATTATTAGTAGTTACTTCTTGCTCATTTTGTAATGTTATTAACCCCGAAACAGAAGTATAAAATCCTCTTATCAATTTAATCCTCTCCTTTTAAAATTGACTTACTCTCATTCTTATAAATCATCCCTAGATCCCTAGCTTTTTCTTCAATTTGGCTATCTGAAAGATTTACTGTATATTTATAACCAAACATACATATTCCACCTATTACTAACCCTATTCCTATTCCTAAACATATTCTCTTATCCATGAGAAAAGCTAAAGATTTTTTTATTTTTTGAATAAACCCTTTACTAATAGTACTTCCCCCTTACTCACAGATAATTCATGACATATTTGTTCTTCTGTTAATCCATCTTTTAAAAGTTTTTTAATACTTAGCGTTTTATTACTATCTACATTTTTAGAAAAATTAATTTCTGATATTATCCCATCATTTATCTCTAAATCACTAGCTATACTCTTATCTCTTTCCTCATAAATATGTTCTACTTCATTAATTTCTACTTTTTCATCTTCTAATTGATTATATGTATTAATATCTATCTCATTTTCATTTATAGAATACTTATTTTCTGAACCTTCTTTATTTTCGTATATTTTATCCTTATCCTTAAGCCTATTTAGACTATTTTTTATATCAAAAATTTCTTCTTGCAATTCTGTTAAGCTTTCAGCTATATCTCTCCTTAATAATCCGATTTCCATTTTATAATCATTTAACTCTTCTTTATTATCTTGTAATACACTTTGAAAAGATATATCTAAACTATCCTCATCCTGTTGTACTTTATTTTCTCTTTTAATAGCACGATAATTAAAAATTATCATAACAAATCCTATGACTAACAATATTAATGGCATAAAAACACCTCGAATAAGAATTTTGCTCAGGAAAATTGATGAATAATTAATGATGAATATTGAATGATTAAATGATATTTTGCTCTGCAAAATTTAAATTTATTAGGGGTAAAACACCCTTAATTTAAAATACCTCAAGGTATTTTTTCCATCATCTTTCATCATCCATTTTTCATCATTCATCAAAGGGCTTCGCACTTTTTTATTTAATTTATATAATGTAATTTTTTCATACATTCTCTTAAATTTCCAATTGATCTACTATGTAATTGGCATACCCTAGACTCAGAGACACTTAATATTACTCCTATTTGTTTTAATGTTAAGCCTTCATAATAATAAAGATTTAATATAGTTCTGTCCTTCTCCTTAAGCAAACTTATTGCTTTTGTTAAAACTTCCAATTGCTCTTTATCTTGTAAACAAGCATCTGGACTCGGGCTGTTTTTATCTTCTATAATTCCAATAAGATTTACATCTTCATCATCTGAAAAAATCACATTTTCCAAAGATACCATTGAAATATAGTTTATATAATTTTCAATTTCTGCTACTTCACTCAAAGAAAGCTCTAAGTGCCTTGCTATTTCATCATTTGTAGGCTCTCTTAATAATTCTCCTTGCAAAGTATCAATAGCTTTATTATACCTATTTAATTTATCCATCGCGCCTTTAGATATGGGCCTATTTTTTCTTAATTCATCTATCATTGTACCTTTAATTCTTATAGATGCGTATGATGAAAATTTCATACCCTTCGTGTTATCAAATTTATTTAATGCATCCATAAGTCCAATCATACCATAACTAACTAAATCTTCATATTCCATATATTTGTTTTTTCCAAACATAACCCTAGAGGCAATATACTTTACTAGTGGAATATACTCTTGTATTATTTGTTCTTTTCCATCCAATTCATTCACTGCGTGCATATTTTATTCCCCTCCATATCTCATCTATTCTCTCCCCTATACCATAAGACCTTTTCTTAGTTATTACTTATATAAACTTTTATATTTAATTTATAACCTAGCTCTTTGTTTTCTCACTATCTCAAAAAGTTCCTCAATTATCTTTTCAGTTTGAGCTGGTATTATATCTATAAATCTTAAACCACATAATTTTTCTTTATCTGGTGTATTTTCAATTCTTACAATATCACACTTTAATTCTGCCTTAAGTTTACTTAAATTAATATTTATCAAAAGCAAATCCTCTTTTTTTATATTATCTTTTGTTTTAAGTTTTAATCCCCCGGCGCTTAAATCTACCATTAAGCCTTCCTTGTAAGGAACAATATCAAAATCCTCTTCAGCAATTTTTGTAATTATTTTATATTCTATTGTTTCTACTAATCCTACTCTAAAAAAATTTCTTCTTTGTATTTTTCTTATGTCAAAAGGTATTGATATTTTGAAATATATTATATGCCCTTCTTTCCCTCTAGAAAGTACTTCTGAGCGAAAATTATAACATCTATCCTCATCTAAATAAGAATTCATTTCAATTTTTTGTCCTGAATGTAGCATTAAATAATCACCATCATTCACAGGTAAGTTTATCCTTAGAAAATCATCTTGTATGTCTATAATTAATGCCTTGTATGTTTTATCACCTAATAATACTTCTATTCTGTCATTAATTTCTAAGTTAAAATTATCCACGTTAAAATCCTCCTATGAAAATATATTAAATAATCTTTTAAATAACCCTTTAGCTCCATTTATTGAATCTATCTCTTGCCCCATAAGTTTCATAGCTATATTTTCTATATCTCTAGCTGCATCACAATTAGGATATAACACCATAAATGGTGTTTGTTGTCTTACACTTAGTATTAATTTTCTATCTTCTAGTATACAGCCTAAATATTCAATATCAATATTTAAAAATTTTTTCACTGCTCTATCAAATTTATTATATGTTTCTTGACCTTCTTCTTTAGTAAATGCCTTATTTACAATTATTTTTGCTTTTGTTTTAAGTTTATAATGGTCTGTAGCTTTCACTAAACTATATCCATCTGTAAGAGAAGTCGGTTCAGGTGTGGTTATTATAATTAATTCTTCTGATGCAGCTATAAATGATAAAACATCTTTATTAACTCCAGCACCTGTATCCATTAAAATATAATCATACTCATCTAATGTCTCTAATTTTTCTATAAATAATTTCTTTTCACCTTCATCTAACTCTTGAGCCTTACTTAATGCAGAACCTGCTGGAATTAAATTCACTCCGTTAGTCCCTTCAATAATTATATCCTTTATTTCTAAATCACTATTTATTATATCGAATATATTATATTTAGGATATAATCCCATTAACACATCATCATTCCCCATACCTAAGTCTGCATCAAAAATCAAAACCTTCTTGCCTTTATTTTGAAGTGATATAGCTAAATTTACAACAAAATTACTCTTTCCAACTCCACCTTTTCCTGACGTTACTGTTATAATTTTAGTAGATGTCTTCTTATTCTCTTGTTGCTCATTATTGATCAATTTTCGTAATGCTTCTGCTTGATCTAGCATATAATCTCCTCCCCTAAGATGAAACTTGCAATTTCTTCTTTTGTAGGCACCATTATATCATCTGGCACATTTTGACCTATAGTTATGAAATTAACTGGCTTATTAGCAATCTTTGCTATATTATACAAAGACCCATATACAGTAGTTTCGTCAAGCTTTGTAATAATAATATTATCATATTCAAGCTCTGAATAACCCTTCAATATACTCTTTATATCACTATTTTTAGTAGTTGCACTTATTACCATATTTACATGATTAGGATTTGCTTTTTGAACAAAAGCTCTAAGTTCTGAAATTTGCATTGCATTTTTGCAACTTCTTCCTGTTGTATCTATAAGTACAACATCACAATCTTTCATAATTTCAATAGCTTCTTCCATTTCTTTCATAGTAATCACTACTTCAAAAGGAATATTCATTATTTCAGCATAAGTTTTAAGTTGTTCTATTGCTCCGATTCTATATGTATCAACTGTAATTAATCCAACTTTCTTCTTTTCAACAAGTGCTAGTCTTCCTGCAAGCTTTGCTATTGTAGTTGTTTTTCCAACTCCAGTTGGTCCTACGAGTACAACTCTTCCTCTTAAACTTTGCTTAGATACCAAAATATCTTTTTCAAACACATCTCTTAAAAACTCTGTTTCATCCATATTTTCATTTGAATTTTCTTTTATTGATTGTATAATTTCTTCTTGGAAATCTTCATCAATTTCTAATTTTTTCAACTTTTCTTTTAAAAAGTTAACAGGTTCATCTTCAGATGAAGTATTATTTATTACTTTATTTAATAAATTTTTTAACTCACTTACTTCCTTATGTATAGCCTCTATATTGGAATCCTCAGTTTCAGAATCATCTTTAAGATTTTTTATAACTTTTTTTTCTTCTACAATATCTTGCGATTTAATAATGCTTTTTTTTAATTCTTGATCTATTTTCAAATTTTCTTTTTCTATATTAGAATTATGTTCTAATATTTTACTATTTACTGTTTCATTCTTTTCATTTTCCTTAGGCTTCATTGGTTCTTGCTTATCAAACGATTCATGTTGCATCAATTTTTTAATACTTTCTAGAGAGTTTTGAAATTCTTCATCTCTTTTATCA
>Ga0224516_1000148_pt1 | contig 17842 bp, 12 predicted proteins | sample IRFST0metaG_FD_179884 | JGI IMG/M metagenome (GOLD analysis project Ga0224516, IMG submission 179884) | Peat soil microbial communities from Stordalen Mire, Sweden - IR.F.S.T0 | ecosystem: Environmental > Terrestrial > Soil > Wetlands > Peat | place: Sweden: Norrbotten County, Stordalen Mire... | reverse complement strand
GGTAGAGCAACTATTGGAATGGAACCTGTAAAGATTACTGGACTTTACCTTTTAGATAGTTTACTTTCCGGAGACATGGCTGCTTTCTTTGATTCATTAGAGCATTTAGTATTACCTGTAATAGCACTTTCATCATACTCTACTGCTATTATTGCTCGTATGACTCGATCTGCTATGCTTGAAGTTCTTGGTCAAGATTATATTAGAACTGCAAGATCTAAGGGCTTAGTTGAAAGTATAATAATAAGAAGTCATGGTCTTAGAAATACTTTAATTCCAGTTACAACTGTCATTGGACTTCAATTAGGCTCATTACTTGGTGGTGCTGTTTTAACTGAAACAGTTTTCTCATGGCCTGGAATTGGTAGTTATACTATTGATGCTATTTTAAAATCAGATTTTCCAGTGGTGCAAGGTGCTGTTATGATAATGGCAATTGTATTTGTTTTAGTAAATTTATTAGTTGATTTACTTTATGCATTTATAGATCCTCGTATCAAATATTCTTAAAGGTGGGATGCATTCTTATGAATACTAATAAATTAACTTCTAAGGAAGAACAAAAGACATCAATGTCTAAATTAAAAAGATTACTTGTTAGATTTAAAAATTTTATAGGCTTAATTATTTCAAATAAAGCTGCCTTCGTTGGATTAATTATAGTTATGTTAATAGTTATAGTGGCAATATTAAATTCAATCTTTGGTAAACTAATGCTACCTTATGATCCTTTTACAGGAGACTTATCAAAAAGTCTTCAATCTCCATCTAGTGCACATTTTTTTGGTACTGATGAGCAAGGAAGAGATATTTTTTCAAGAGTAATTGATGGAACTAAAATTTCACTTAGAGTTGGTGTTATTTCTGTTGCTATTGCTTTATCTGTAGGAACTGTAGTTGGTTCAGTTTGTGGATATTTTGGCGGGAAACTTGATATGTTCTTAATGAGAATTATGGATATAGTCTTAGCATTCCCTTCATTATTACTTGCAATAGCCTTTATGAGTGCCTTAGGTAGAGGGCTTGATAAAGCTGTTATTGCAATTAGTATTGTTACTATTCCCGAATATGCACGTATAGTCCGCGGATGCGTATTATCAGTTCGTGAAAGTGAATATGTACAAGCGGCAAAGGCTATTGGTAATAATGAATTTGCTATAATTTTCAAACATGTACTTCCAAATATTTTATCTCCAATAATAGTTCGTGCAACACTTGGTGTTTCAGGTGCTATTTTAGATGCTGCAGCACTTGGATTTTTAGGACTTGGAGTTCAACCACCACTTGCTGAATGGGGAACTATGCTTGGTGCAGGTAGAAGTTATTTCTTTAATGCTCCATACATAATTTTATTCCCAGGTCTTGCAATTACAATCACTGTACTTGCGTTTAACTTATTTGGAGATGGGCTTAGAGATGCACTTGATCCTAAGCTAAATGCTTAAGGAGGAATTTTAAATGCTACTTGATATAAAAAACTTAAAGACAGAATTTAAAACAAAAAAAGGTATAGTTGCTGCAGTAAATGGAGTAGACTTTAGTGTAGATAAAGGCGAAGTAGTTGCTATAGTTGGTGAATCAGGTAGTGGTAAAAGTGTTACTTCATTATCCTTAATGAGGCTACTTGCCAAAACTGACAATACAAAAGTAACAGGTGAAGCTTTATTTAAAGGTGAAAACCTGTTAGATAAATCAGAAAAAGAAATGCAAAAAATGCGTGGAAAACAATTATCTATGATATTTCAAGAACCAATGACTTCGTTAAATCCTGTTTTTACAATCGGAAGACAGATTTCTGAAGCTGTTATAAAACATGATGGTGCAACTAAAAAAGCTGCCCGCGAAAGGTCTATTGAAATGCTTAGGTTAGTTGGGATTCCTTCGCCTGAGACTAGAGTTGATAATTATCCTCATCAATTAAGTGGTGGTATGAGACAAAGAGTTATGATAGCTATGGCTCTTAGCTGTAGCCCTGAACTTTTAATCGCTGATGAGCCTACTACTGCCCTTGATGTTACAATACAAGCTCAAATACTTGAACTTATGCTTGAACTTAAAGAAAAGCTTGGTACTGCTATACTTCTTATAACACATGATTTAGGTGTTGTTGCTGAAGTTGCAGATAAGGTTGTAGTTATGTATTGTGGAAAAGTTGTTGAAAAAGCAGCTGTTCTCGATATATTTAAAGCTCCAAAGCATCCGTATACTATAGGATTGCTTAATTCAATTCCTAAAATAGATGAAAATGAAGAAAGATTATTTATTATACCTGGTACTGTGCCTAACCCACTAAACTTACCTTCTGGATGTGCTTTTAGAGACAGATGTCCTAATTGTCTTGAAAAATGTAAGACTGATGAACCTCCTTTAATCAATTTAGGAGAAAGAGAAGTTCGTTGCTTCTTATATGAAAAGGAGAATCACGCTAATGGATAAATTAATGGAAGTTAAAAATTTAAAGAAGTACTTTAATGTAGGCTCATCAGGATTCTTTCAAAAGCCAAATTATGTGCAAGCAGTTGATGATGTTACTTTTGACATTTATAAGGGTGAAACCTTAGGGATCGTTGGAGAATCTGGTTGTGGCAAATCTACTATGGGAAGACTTCTTGTAACTTTACTTGATTCAACTTCTGGTGAAATTCTTTTTGAAGGTAAGGAAGTTAATGCAATTCGTAAAAATAATAGAAAAGATATTAGTAAAAACATACAAATAATATTTCAAGATCCATATGCTTCTCTTAATCCAAGAATGACAATTGGAGATATTATAAGAGAACCTATGAAGATAAATGGTATTGCAACAGGTGATGAATTAGAAAAGAAACTTGATATTCTTTTAGAACAAGTTGGACTTGCTTCTTACCATAAAGATAGATATCCACATGAATTTAGTGGTGGTCAAAGACAAAGAGTTGGAATCGCTCGTGCTATTTCAGTTAATCCTAAGCTTATAGTTTGCGATGAAGCTGTTTCTGCCCTTGATGTATCTATTCAAGCACAAATTTTAAATCTTTTATCAGATTTACAAAAAGAATTAGGTTTTACTTATCTATTTATAGCACATGGCTTAAATGTAGTTAAGCATATAAGCGATAGAGTTGGCGTTATGTATCTTGGTAAATTAGTTGAAATTGCAACTGTAGACAATCTCTATAGTACTCCAATGCATCCATATACTAGAGCATTGCTTTCAGCTATACCAATTCCTAATCCTGAAAAGAAAAAAGAAAGAATTATATTAACAGGTGATGTACCAAGTCCAATTAATCCACCAGCCGGTTGTAGATTTCATACTAGATGTCCAGAGTGTATGGATATCTGTAAACAAACTGAACCTCCTCTTGTGGAGTTGCAAACTGGACACAATGTTGCTTGTCATCTTTATGATAAAAAATAACTGTTATAATTTTAAAATTATATTTTAAAAACCGTAGTTAGTTTTGTATTTACACAAAACTAGCTACGGTTTTATTCATTAGACCTATTCAAATAAATATTAGGTTTTATCACTACTTAAAATTCTTTGAAACAACTTCTGCAATAGCTTCTGCTACCTTTTGTTGATTACTTGAATTTGAGCATCTTTCCGCTTCTTCTTTATTTGTTATAAATCCTACTTCTACTAATACTGCCGGCATTTTTGTATCCATACATACCATATAATCAGAATCTTTAGAACCTCTATTTTTTAGATTAAGTTTATTTGCTATTTCATTATTTATATCTTTAGCCATTTGCTTACTTTTTTCAAGCCTCTTGCTATCAAAATTTCCACCAAATTCTGCCTCTTGAGGCTTTGAGCTGTAATAAGTTTCTATTCCTTGTGCTTCTGCACCTGCTGAATTATGATGTATACTTATAAACAAATCTGCATTAGAATTATTAGCGAAATTAATTCTTTTAGTAAGACTTGGTCTTTCAGCTAATTTTTCTTTTTCATTTTCTTTTCTAGTCATTATTACAGTATATCCTCTATTTTCAAGTTCTGTTTTTAATTTAGAGGAAACTTGCATATTTAATTCTGTTTCACTATAAGTCACTCCATCTATTATAGGTGCAGCACCACCATCCCCACCATAATTATGGCCTGGGTCTATTACAATGGTTCGTTTACTTTTCGATTGGTTATTAGTTGTATCTGCATCATTTTGGCTAGCTGAGGATTGCCTCTTACCATCGGAGCCAATCTTATATCCATCTATTATAGCATTAGTAACCATTCTTCCTGTAGTATCTAAATAATATGAAGCTCCATTAGATGTCACCCATCCTATTACTATAGTTCCACTATCTTTTAAATAGTACCATGTTCCATTAAGATTAATCCATCCTTTTGCCATTGCTCCAGTATCATATAAATAATAATTACTTCCAGAATCATTTATCCATCCTGTAGCCATACTTCCATCAACATTGAAATAGTACCAATAATTATTAAGCTTTTCCCAACCAGTTTTCATATTACCACTATTGTTAAACAAATAATTTTTATTATCTATTGTTTTAAGACCAGTAACCATACTTCCATCACCTTGAAGGAAATACCAGGCATTATTTAATTGAACCCAGCCCTTAGTCATAGCTCCTGAATTTTTGAAATAATACCAGGTTCCATTATCATTGAACCAACCTGTTGACATAGACCCATCAGCTTTTAGATAATACCAATTGTTATCTGGATTAATCCATTCCTTAGCTTTTATATTATCTGATTTATAATAATACCAACTTCCATTTTGATTCTTCCAACCAATTGTTGATGTAATATTGGTTGAATTATTCTCAACTGTTCCAGAATTATTTATTGCAATGATTTTACTTGCATTTAGTGCACTTGGTTTAACCTCTGGTATTCCTGGATTTGGAGTTGATGAACTAGTACTGCTGTTATTACTACTATTACTATTGGAATTGTTTGCTACATTCTCTTCAACTTTTACTCCTGAGTAAGAAAGTAAATCTTTATATAACTGATTCACTTCTTCTCCATATGTAGAACTTGGAGCCCACTTTCCACCTAAAGAATTTATGGTAGTTGCAGTACCTTTAATAGTTCTAAATTGTCTTTGATCATATGAATCATTCTTTGGATACCCATTAGCTCCTGCATACAATGCTAAATGATCTAAATGAGCTTGTACGCCTTCTTTCCACTGATTAAATTTTTTATGAGCATTTTTATCAGTATCAGAACCATCAGCAGCCGTAGCTATCTTTAATCCACAAGGATTATGATAACTTTCGTCTAACACTCCTCCAAATTTGCCATAAGCAGTTTCCTTAGCAGCTTGAACATAAGCAATTGCTGGGTTAACATCTCCACATTTTGATGAATACTCAAAGTAAAGATCTGCTAAATCTATGAATGTTTCTGTTGCACCCTTAGATTTAGCCCATTTCTTAGCTTGTTTCACAGTTACCTCACTATCTGATATTATCTTAACATCATTTGTCATTGCTGCCTGTGCATCTTTTATCGGAATCAAACTCAAAATCATTGTAAAAGACATTACAAATACTATAAGTTTCTTTTTAATATTCATTCTAACTTCCCCCTCGGTCTATATTTTAACAATAATTACCTTAAATTACAATTTAAAATATAAAGAACTATTGCTTATAATTCTAAAAAGTCATTATAAACAATAGCCCTTTCTTTATTTTATTTAAAAGTTTTACTTTTTTCTTTTTCAGCAAAATTATTTTTCCTCAACACTTCTATATATACCAAGTTTTAAAATCTGCATATATTCATTACACTCATCTATAATCTTTTCTACATCATTAAACACTTCATCTATAGATGTATTTTTATATTTCTGCAAATATTTATTAGAAATACCATCTGTGCACATCATAATTAATTCAATAGCTTTTTGTGCGTCAATTTCCTTTCTAAATTTAGAGGTGTCTATATCTCCAAAAAATTGTGGCATCTCTTTTGCATAATAGATATTGTATCTTTCTGTAATTTCCTCTTTCAATGATTCTGGCATATTTGAAATTGCTGAAAATACTAACTTACTCATAAGTGGTTCCTTATTGTTTATTTCTGCTTTCCTTATACTAATCCACATAATTCTTTCAAAAATATCTTTGGGCTGATTTTCCTTTACTGAATAATATATATCCATCAAATGTGTCATACTATAATCAAATATATAAAGAAATAAGTTTTTTTTACTTCCAAAGTAATGAAATAATATTCCCTTTGAAATTTCAGCCTTCTTTACTATAGAATTTGTAGATGCCTTATCATATCCATTTACTGCAAATTCTTCAATAGCTGCACTTAATATTCTATTTTTCTTTTCCTCTGGTAAACTTTCAAATCTATCTATCAATTGTGATCTCTCCTGCCTTTTCATTAAACCTTAATCTTCATGCCTTCTTTTATATTATTATCAGGCTTTAGCAATATTTTCTCACCTTCTTTTAATCCCTCTAAAACTTCTATTGCTTTTTCACTTTCAATACCTTTTTTTATTTGCTTTATAATGGCTTTTCCACTATCTACAACAAATACACAAGAACTCCCCTTATAGTCAAACACAGCACTATCAGGTATAACTAAAGTATCACTTTTAACTTCAGTAATAATTTTAATATCCAAATCATAACCTGGTCTTAATAAACCTGTCACATCATTTATTTGTATAGTTACTAATACTCTCTTTTGATTCACCCCTAAAGAGGACGTTATATTTTTTGCTTCTGGTGCTATTTTTACAACATTACCGTTTACAATTGAATCTCCCATTGCTTTTCCGCTTACTTCAACTTTATCTCCTATTTTAACTTTATAAATATCATCAGATAATATATTTCCTTCTAGTTCTAAGCTTTTAATATCTCCTATTAAAAATGCTTGTGTGCCAATTATACCTATTGAATTTTCTTCTACAAGCTTTTCAATAACAATTCCATCAATTGATGCTAAAATTTGTTGTTTTTCAATATCTCTTATTACAGAATCCCTAAGAGCTATAGCTTGTTCAATACTTGCTATATATCCATCCTTCAAATAATTCGGAGCTCCGCCTTTAACATCCTCCAATTGAAAATTTGCAGACTTTAAAGTTGCTTCAGCACTTTTATATGCATCCCCAGCTTTATTTAGTTCCTGCTGACTTATAGCACCAGACTCGTAGAGTGTCTTTGCATTATTAAAATCCCTTGATAATGATTCATAATTAACTTTAGCTGTATCTACAGCCGCTTGTACTATTTCAATTTTATTCACATAATTTGAACTATCAGTACTTGCTAGCTGAGCTTTTGCTGCTTCAATCTTTGAATTAGCATCCTTAAGTTTCAACTCTAAATCTGCCTTATCCATTGTTAACAACACATCGCCTTTTTTTACTGAATCACCTACATTTACCTTTATACTATTTATCTTTCCTGAGCCTTCAATATAAACTGTTTGTTTGTTTTTGCTTTGAATTATAGCAGTATCTTCTATATATTGCTTTATCTCACCCTTTTCTACAACTGAAGTTTCTACTACCTGTCCACCTTGCATATTTACATATATAACTCCGCTTACTATACATAATATTATTATAGTTATTACCCAAAGTTTTTTCTTCCTTCTCATTTCCGCATCCCCCTTTATTCAATTAGGAGTTAACAGTGTACAATTAACAGTTTAGGATAAAATCCCTATGGGATTTTTTATAAATATATTTTGAAATATCGCCCATATTTTTCATTCAACTGTTAATTGTTAACTCTTAACTGACTTAATTATTCTTTGTTTTTCAAAACTTCAATCATATCAAGAGCTTTTATTTTTTTCATCAAAGTCAAATTAGTAATTGCAGTAAAAACAAGTGTGAGAATTATTGAAATTATATACGTCTTAAATTCTACTACATAAGGAATGGTGTAAGCATCTGTACTGCTAGATGCCATCAGTGAAGCCCCAAGCCACTTTCCAACTGGCAAGCCTATAATCATTCCAAATATAACAATTATATAGTTCTCATTGAAAATTAATTTTTTAACTTCATTATTATTAAAGCCAAGTACCTTTAATGTTGCTAATTCTCTCTGTCGTTCAAAAATGTTAATAGTTGCAATATTATATAAAACAGCAATAAGAAGAATCCCTGCAAGCATAATATACACACCAATAGAAGCTTGCATTGCTCCCATGGTTTTTAAAAGAGCATTAAGTGAATCTGTTTTAGAATCCACTGACATCACATTTGGCATATTTCTCAACTTATCTTTAACTTCATTTTCAGCATTAGTATTATCCAGCTTTAGTACCGCTGAACTTGCAATTGTCCCTTCTCCTAATAGACTGTTTAAATTATCCATAGATGTGTAAGTACTTAAGCCCAGGTACTGAACCACAATTCCCTTAACAATCATTTCTTTTTTCTCTTTTCCTGGAAAATAGAACTTTATATTTACACTATCATTTACTTTTACACCCAAGGTATTGGCTAGTTTCTCAGATATAAGTATCCCATTTTGCGGAAGACTAATAGCATTACCACTCTTGTCTTCAACCTTATACATTTGTGGTTCTTTTATTAATGCAGTAAATCCAACATCTTTATGCTTCCATCCATTTGATATTTCTACACCTGTTTCTAATACTGGTTCCAATTCTTTTACATGAGTAATATTTTTGATATTATTTAAGTCCTCTATACTCATTAATTTAGAGAATTTTACTTTAATATCATAATTTTGAATGTTTCCATACTGCTGCTGTATCATAAAGTTCATGGAATCTCCCATGCTTAAAGCCACTAAAAGTATAGCGGAAGAAAATATAACTCCAAGTGAAGTTAATAATGCCCTCTTCTTATATCTAAATAAATTTCGTGCAATGATCTTTCCTAGATAACTAATATTTCTCCATATTAAGTTTATTCTTTCAATAACTATTTTTTTACCACTTTCAGGTGATTTTTGTCTCATAGCTTCACTAGGCATTATTTTAAATATAGCTTTGCAAGAATGGTATCCAGCAAATAAACAAAAAAATAGTGTTAATATAAATGCTGGAATTACAAACTCACTATAAATTTTAATCTCTCCAAGAGGTAAGTTAAAATATTGATTATATAGTTTTGTCATGCTAGCACCCATATAAGTTCCAATAATAGAACCTATTAAACTACCACAAAATGCAATAATAGCAGAATAGCTCATATAATACGTGAGTACTTGCGTATTGGTAAACCCAACTGCCTTTAATACTCCTATCTGTGTTCTTTGATTTTCCACCATTCTTCCCATCATAATATATATAATAACTGAAGCAACCATAAAAAATATTACTGGGAAGCTACCTCCCATAGATTTCAATTGTTTGATTTCTTCACTTATCATTTTGCTACTTGTCTGTTCCTCTCTATCAATAACACTCTTTACACCATAGTTTTTCAATGCTTTTTTCACATCATCTTTTACAGTCTTTACATCACTGTCATTTGAAATTTGAATTGATAAATTGTTTATTGAACCCTTAAAATCAAAGATTGCTTCTCCAAAGGATTGTTTAATATATATTATTCCAAATCTCTTATTATCCGCCATAATTTCACTTGAGTCTTTTAATGTATAAACAAACTCAGGACTTTTAACTGACCCAACAATCTTAAGCTTAACCTTATTCCCATTTATAATTGGATAAATATAGTCTCCTAACTTTAAATCATTTGCCTTAAAGAAATCTTCATCTAAAAGACATTGATTACTATCACCCTCAGAAAAATATCTTCCAGATTTTATTACAATATCATTTACTACATCCTTTTTTATGTCTGGAAGTGTTATAAATCTTAAGGTAGCATTTTCTTCTGAGATATCTATGCTAGCATCCTTAATGATTCTTCCTGTAGCCGTTTTCACATTGGGTATACTTTCCACCTTTTCTTTTATGCTTATAGGTGCACTATAAAGATCCACCCAAATATCTGCAAGTCTATATTCTTCATAATATTTATCACTTGAATTAGAAAGGTTTTTAAATGCAGAATTTATTGCTGTATAAAATGTAACACCTAAAACAACGATTACTAATATAGAAATAAACTGTCCTTTTGATTTTTTTATATCTCTCAATAAATTCCTGAATAAAATCTTCATTACCATTCAATCCTTTCAGGAGGTTCTGGATTTTCATTAACAGTTATAGCTTCTACAGTTCCACTCCTTACTCTAATAACTCTGTCTGCCATAGCTGCAATAGCTGCATTATGAGTAATAACTACTATCGTTTTATTAGTATTTTTATTAATATCGTAAAGTAGCTTTAAAATCAATCTTCCTGTGTTATAATCTAAAGCGCCTGTAGGCTCATCACATAAAAGCAGTAATGGATTTTTTACCAAAGCTCTTGCTATTGCTACTCTCTGTTGCTCTCCACCTGAAAGTTGCGCTGGAAAGTTTGATATCCTGTCACTTAGTCCAACTTCTCTCATAATATCTTCTGCTTTTAGAGGATTGTCACTAAGCGATCTTACCAATTCCACATTTTCAAGCGCTGTTAAATTGGACATTAGATTATAAAACTGAAATACAAAACCTATATTTTTTCGTCTATACATAGTAAGTTCATTATCAGAATAGTTAGTTATACTTTTTCCTTCTACAAATACTTCCCCATATGTTGGCCTGTCCATTCCACCAATAATATTTAACACAGTACTTTTTCCCGAACCACTTGGTCCTAGTACCACCACAAATTCACCTCTAAGAATTTCAAAATTCATCTTATCAGAAGCCTTAACCTTGATCTCTCCCATAGTATATTCTTTTGTAACATCGTTAACTACAACAATAGGATCTCTCATTGAAATTCCCCCCAACTACGCCTTTTGACCACTAGGTCAACTTAATATGATTATGCACCCTCTTGACCACTTAGTCAATAAATCACTTAAAATTAAAATACTCTAAGACGTAATATACTAAATATACTAATATGCAGACTTTTCCACATTTTATTATGCGAAAATATAGAAAAAAGCACTTAATCTCATAAGATTAAATGCTCCATCTAGCAACTTTTTTTAACTTATTCTTCAAATAAACATTCACTCAAAACATCAGCTTTAGAATACATAAATTTACTTACATACCTTAATACCTAATATAATTACAACAGATCTTGGTTCTAATTCAACTCTTGTTATGGCTGGAGACATATCATCAGCATCCTCAATAAATTCTTTTCCAGAAGGCATTGAAGTATTTACTTTAATCTGCCATTGTAAACTTTTAGGCAACTCTGGTAATTTTACATATTGTTTTTCCCAATGGGTATTTATAGCAATATACACTATATCATCTTCCCCTGTAGCCTTATTCCAACCTGCAAACATTACTCCCAGAACCCTAGTTTCCCTTGATGGATCTAAATACCAAGGCTCTTTACCATGCTTACTAACAGATGGTAATCCACATTTTGCTGGCTCTATGCTATCTCTAAGTACAGGATGATTTTTTCTAAACTTTATCATATTCTTAAAAAAACTAAATATCTCTTTATTCTTATCCAGCAAACTCCAATTAAGCCATGAAATTTCATTATCTTGACAATATGGATTATTATTTCCAAACTGTGTATTCCCAAATTCATCTCCAGCTAAAAGCATTGGTGTTCCTTGGCTTGCTAATAAAACAGTGCATGCATTTTTTATCATCTGTGTTCGTTGTTTTATGATACTTTCGTTATCAGTATCCCCTTCAATGCCACAATTCCAGCTATTATTGCTATTTTCACCATCTGTATTATTCCAACCATTGGCTTCATTATGTTTGCTATTGTAGGAATATAAATCATACAAAGTAAATCCATCATGGCAAGTAATAAAATTTACAGAAGCATTCTCTCCTCTACTGTCTGGATTATAAAGATCATGTGAACCTGCAATTCGTTCAGCAACTATAGAGGCTAGTCCTGCATCTCCTTTAAGAAACTGACGTATATCATCACGATATTTACCATTCCATTCTGACCATCTTTTCCAAGATGGAAAACTCCCAACTTGATACATCCCACCTGCATCCCAAGCTTCAGCAATTAGCTTAACATTCGCAAGTATAGGATCAAAAGCTAAATTCTGCAACAGAGGTGGCTTGTTCATTGGTGAACCATCTTCATTACGTCCAAGAATTGAAGCAAGGTCAAACCTGAAACCATCAACTCTATATTCCGTCACCCAATAACGAAGGCATTCAAGTATCATCCTTTGTACAACTGGATGATTACAATTAATACTATTTCCACACCCGCTGAAATTATAATACTTTCCATCCGGAGTAAGCATATAATAGACATTATTGTCAAAACCCTTAAAAGAGATATATGGACCATGCTCATCTCCTTCTGCAGTATGATTGAACACAACATCAAGAATTACTTCTATGCCATTTTCATGGAACTCCTTAATCAATGACTTTAACTCATGACCCTCTCTATTAAACTCCATTTTAGCAGCATAACTGGTATTTGGTGCAAAGAAGCTTACAGAATTATATCCCCAATAGTCTAATAATCTTTTATCATTAACAATTCGTTCATCTCGCATCTCATCAAACTCGAAAATTGGCATTAACTCAACTGCATTAATTCCAAGTTCCTTTAAATATGGTATTTTCTCAGCTAAGCCTGCAAAAGTACCAGGATAATTGACCTTTGATGATGGATGCTTAGTAAAACCACGCACATGTAACTCATAAATGATTAGCTCCTCCATAGGAATTAAAAGTTGCTTACTATTTCCCCAATCGAAATCATTTGCAACTACCCGTGATCTGTAACTATATCCACATTTGGGTTTATATCCCCATACGCTTTGTCCTGTAACAACTTTTGCATAAGGGTCAAGGAGATATTTTGTATTATCAAAAATAAAGCCCTTTTCTGGTTTATATGGTCCATCAACATTGTAAGCATATTCAAATTCCTCTATATCCAATCCAAATACAATCATTGAATATACAGATCCTATTTTATAATTTTCTGGGAATGGGATAATAGCATAAGGATCGCACTCTTCCCTTTTAAATAGAACCAATTTGCATGAGGTTGCATTTTGTGAATGAACAGTAAAACTAACACCGCCTGGAATAACTACTGTTCCATTGGAAAGATAGAAACCAGGACGAATTTTAAATCCATTATATTCATCCATAGGTATCAAATTTTTACCAAAAGTATTCACATAATCATCAAAGTTTACAACATGTTTTAAGATATCCATATCAAATTCCTTGTTTTTATCTAGTGCAAGCATAGATTTCTCCATTTTACTTCTTCCCTTCCAATTGTTATATTATTCTTATTAGATAGTTTATTGATGTTAATATTTCTCCTCTCTTCTTATTCTAAATTTAAAAAATACATCTGTATAAATTAATTTATACAGATGTTTACCTATTATAGTAATTTCATAAACCTTATTATATTTTCAGCTGTCTTTTCAATATTTTCTGGTCCCTTCGCTAAAGCTTCCTCCAAAGAGGTTGCTCCTTTAGTGATCCCAAATATTGAGTCTATTCCACTTTCATATAAAACCTCTATACCCTCACCAACTCGTCCAGCTAATGCAATTACCGGTTTATTATGTTTCTTAGCAACTTTTGCAACACCAAAAGGAGTCTTTCCATATTGAGTTTGGAAATCTATACTTCCTTCCCCAGTCCAAACCATATCCGCACCTTTTACTTTTTGTTCCAATCCAGCATATTCAATAACCATTTCTATGCCTTTTTTCAAAGAACCATTTAAGAATGCCATAAGCCCTGCTCCAAGTCCTCCTGCTGCACCAGCACCTGGTACATCTAACACATCTTTATCTAATTCTTTTTTAATTATATCTGCATAGTGTCTTAAATTGTCATCTAATATTGATACCATTTCTCTGGTAGCTCCTTTTTGTGGACCATATACATTTGAAGCTCCACTTTCTCCACAAAGTGGATTGCTAACATCACAAGCTACTTCTACAATGACATCTTTAAGTCTAGGATCAAAATCACTTAAATCCATAGTACTTAGTTTTCCAAGCTCTCCTCCACCGAAAGCTAATTCATTACCTTGTTTATCTAATAATCTTCCACCAAGTGCTTGAATAACTCCAGCTCCACCATCATTAGTGGCACTTCCGCCAATACCTATTAATAATTTTTTTACTCCATGATCTAGGCAAGCTTTTATAAGCTGACCAGTACCATAAGTTGTAGTTAACAATGGATTTCTTTTTTCTGGATGCACTAGTTGTATTCCGCTAGCACTAGCCATTTCTAATATTCCTATTTCTCCGTCTCCTAAAATGCCATACTCTGCTTCTACTTCATTTCCAAGTGGTCCAGCTACTTTTAAAGAATATACTTTTCCATTAGTAGCATCTACTAATGATTGCATAGTTCCTTCTCCACCATCGGCCATAGGTACATGTATACAAGTAATATTACTATCTGCTTTTTTTATTCCTCTTTCCATTGCTTCACAAACTTCTTTTCCTGTCATACTTTCCTTAAAAGAATCTGGCGCTAATACAATAACTAAATCTTTTTTCATCTTTAACTCTCCTAACTCACATTTCTATATTTTGTGGGATTATTAATATAAACCTTTAGGCACATTCAAAAATATGATACCCGCTATTGCTCCTGCTCCAACTAATATGATTGCTGTACCTGTCATTTTATTTAAACCTGAAGTTGTGTAACGAATAAATTGGTTGAATTTCCCCATTGCAATTAACCCTATCATACCTGCAAGTGGTAGTATAATCAATGATTTAATCATTTTATATATTCATAGCCTGTGGTAATAATTTTATTAAATTTATATAATAGTGTAGTTCTACTTATATAAATTATAAAAAAATAATTGCACTAGTCTATAAACTAGTGCAATTATTTTTTGTATTTAATATTATTACTTTTTTACTTTTATATTAAAGAATGCTTTTTAAAATATCTCTCTAAACAATTTATTTTCTTTTACATCTTCTGTTACTTTAACAATATTACTAGTATCACCAATTAATATAGCTCCACATAAGCGATTTTTTGAAAAATAATATTTTTCATATGTTTTTTTAATTGGATCTTTAAATTCTACTGTTTTATATTGAATATAAGGATTTTTTCCATTATCTCCAATTGCATATAATGAAGTGTTCATTCCATTAAATGTTAATGCTGCATCTACTGTTTCATAAATTAATGAATCTCCTGTTGCATTTGCCCCAGCTACTTTACCCATTTCTAAAGCTTGTGGCCAGATTCCATAATTTATTCCATCATATTCAGCACAATCTCCACATGCATAAATATCAGAAATATTAGTCTCCATTTTATCATTAACAATTATAGATTTATTTGTATTAATTCCTGTTTCTTTTGCAAGCTTACTACTAGGAGAAATTCCACAAGATATAATAATAAGATCTGCTTCAATAATTTCGTTACCATTAATCTTCAAACCTGTCGCTGAGCCTTTACCTTGTATTTCATCAATTTTAACATTTAATCTTATATCAATTCCTGTACCTTTAATTACTTCTTCTAAGAATTTTCCACCTTCATAATCTAATTGACGACCCATTAATTTATCTGCAAGTTCTAATACGGTAACTTTACATTTTGCTTTACTTAATTCCCAAGCAGCTTCAAGCCCAAGAACTCCGCCACCAATTACAACCGCATTTTTTACTCTTGGCAACAATTCTATAACTTTATCAGTATCAGAAATGCTACGAATTGCTATAACTCCTTCTTTTTTAACCCCTGGAATTGGAGGAACAAAAGAGTTAGATCCTAAAGCATAAATACATTTATCATATTTAAACTTCATTTCATCTTTACAAATAACTTCTTTTCCTTTTGTATCAATCTTAACTATTTCTTTATCAAGTACATTTATTATGTTATTCTCTTTGTACCAAGCTTCATCATGAATTGCAATTTGATTTGCATTAAACTTAGCTATCATCGATTTTGTTAACATTGGACGGTTATATCCAAGCACGCTCTCATTTGATACTACTACTATAGAACAAGTTTCATTTCGCTCTCGTATGGCCTTTGCTGCACTTATTCCAGCTGCACCATTTCCAAGAATTAAATAAATTTCTTTTGTGTTTTTATTATAATTATTTTCTTCTACATCAACTGATATGAAATTTTCTTTTCCAACTCCACAAACTGGACAAATTTCAAGACTAGAATCAAATATTTCGCCACAAACCAAACATTTTACTAATGTTCTCTTGGCTGAGTTCTTTGCATTTTCTTTATTTTGAAGAATGCATCCAAAATTATAACCATAATCATAAGCTTCACTTAAGTCATTATTACTTGGTTTAAATTTAATTCGTAAGCCATCTATAACCTTCATATTAAGTTGCTTTAATCTTTGTATAATATGAGGAACTCCTTCTCCACTCCAACCATAACTTCCAAAAGCACTGGCAAGCTTTCCTCCATGAGTTCTAGCAAAAATTGATGTAGTTAAATCCCAAATTGGTTCTAATGCTTCACCAACAATAGTTGGAGTTCCAAAAAGAATCCCATCTGCATATCCTAATTCTTCTAGAACCTTACCTTTCTCTGATTCTAACAAATCATAATCTCTTACATCTACATCTCCACTTGCTTTAATTCCCTTAGCTATTTCTCCAGCTAATTCTTTTGTATATCCATATGCACTTACATATGGGATAATTACTGTTTTTCTTGGATTTGGATTAACAACTTCACACCATTTAGCATTTATTTCTATTATTTCCTCTACTCTACAATCAATTACAGGTCCATGTCCTGTACAAATCATATCAATTTCTAAATCTTTAATTCTATTTAACGCTTTAACCATAAATGGCTGTTTGAAAGGTCCAATAATATTATCAAAATAATATTTATTAGCTCTCATATAACCTTCGTTATCTGTGACCTTGCTTAATAAAACTTCATCAAAACTATAATGTGACCCAAAAGAATCACAAGTAATTAAAGTTTTATCTTCTTCTATATATGTATACATAGTATCAGGCCAATGTAAATTAGGAAGAACCATAAAACGTAAAGTTTTATCCCCTAAATCTAACGTATCATTTTCCTTCACTGCTATACTATAAAAATCATGATTTACAATATTCTTTAAAAACCCTATAGCAACTCCTGTCCCAACAATCTTAATATTAGGATTTATTTCAATAAGTTTTTCAATACTACCTGCATGATCTGGTTCTGTGTGATTTACTACTATATAATCAATATCATTTATATTAACAAGCTTGTTTAATGCTTCTAAATATCCATCTAAAAACTTAGCTTTTGCTGTCTCAAATAATACTGTCTTTTCACTTGTTTTAAGTAAATAAGAGTTATAAGAAGTCCCAAATTCTGTTTCCATAACAATATCAAATACTTTTAAATCTGGATCTAATACTCCTGTCCAGTAAAAATTATTTTTTAGTTCTAATGTTTTCATGTAAAAATCCTCCTTCAAGTATACCTAGTCATATTAGTTTATATGACAATATTATACCTCTTTCTCCTTAGTAATAGGAATACTTCTTTTAAAGAAAAAAATAATATGAATTCATAAGATATGATTGATTGTATTTAACAGTCATTTTCCACAATTTATTTTTAACTGCATTAATAGATATTTTTCCTTGTTTATAATCTTCAATACTTTTATAAAAACTGTTTTTTTCCTTATCTTCTGAAATATTTTTGAAATAACCCCAAACATGCAATAGCGCATTTATGGCATTTCCAACTGTAATCTCTGCTTCCATGGAAGTTTCTATAAAATTGTAAAATGAAGCAACAGGATACTCATTTTTAT
>Ga0224516_1000143_pt1 | contig 18129 bp, 13 predicted proteins | sample IRFST0metaG_FD_179884 | JGI IMG/M metagenome (GOLD analysis project Ga0224516, IMG submission 179884) | Peat soil microbial communities from Stordalen Mire, Sweden - IR.F.S.T0 | ecosystem: Environmental > Terrestrial > Soil > Wetlands > Peat | place: Sweden: Norrbotten County, Stordalen Mire... | reverse complement strand
CCCACTATGAGGGCAATTTGCCTTCTTGCCTGATGAAAAATATCCATGGCAACTTTGGACTTGTTATTTATTTTCATGTGCCTAAATAAATGGAGGAATAAAATGGATACCAGAATAATAGTGGATAGCTGTGTTGATTTTAACAGTGAAGTTTTTGGACAAGAAGATTATATGGAAAGAATTCCTTTTAAAATTGTAATTGATGGTGAAGAAATTATAGACAAGAACTTAGATACGAGTTTGTTACTTGAAAAAATGAAAAATAGCAAAAATAAAATAATAACAGCATGCCCATCACCTAATGAATTTTTAGAGGCATTAAAAAAGTGCAAAAGTAATTTTATTGTTACAATCTCTGGCAAATTAAGTGGTTCACACAATAGTGCTATGGTAGCTAGTGAGATGTTAAAGGAAGAATCAACAGATAGTTTTGTACATGTTTTTGATTGCAAAACAGCAGTATCTGGTGCTGATTTAGTTGTTTTAATGATAAAAGAATTAATAGAGAAAAAAGTAAATAATGCACAAATTATAGAACAAGTTACTAAATATATAGACAATATGAAGACGATATTCGTTCTAGATAGACTAGATAATCTAGCGAAAAATGGTAGAATGAGTAGTGCAAAAATGGTGATTGGTTCACTTCTTCAAATAACGCCTATACTTATTGGGAATGATGGAGAAATTAACCTTAAGGAACAAGTAAGAGGAAAGAAAAAAGCGTTTAATAGATTAATTGAAATAATAGGTGAAGAAAGTATAGATTATAAAAATAGAGTTCTTGGAATAGGCCATATTAATGCTAAAGAAAAAGCTGAAAAGCTTAAAGAAGAAATTAAAAATAAATATGACTTCAAAGATATAATTATTTTTGAAGGTGGTGGACTTAGTACAGTTTATGCTGATGATGGCGGAATTGTAGTTTGCTACTAAAGCATAAAAAAAAAATCTGTGGTTTGTACATATTGATATAGCTAGTCTTATGTAAAATGGGACTAGCTATTTTTTATATATAATTTGTAGTAAAGCTTTGCTAGACTGTTAAACTTATGCTAAAATAATAATATAATCTGACTTTGAGAATAAGGCATATGAAAGAAAATGGACTAGTATAATAGCTTTTTATTTTTTTAATATGACTAAAATCAAGAAGAAAGATTTATAAAAACAAATCGTTCTGAAGTACGTGAGGGTTAGTCCCAAATGATAAGGCGGTATTATAAGATAGCAATGAACATACTATCTCTGCGCCTTTTTGGTGCAGAGATTATTTTTTTGAAAGGAATAGAGGATATGGATACAAGAATTGCATTAATTGGAATTATCGTTGATAGCACTGATTCTATAGAAAAATTAAATACTATTTTGCATGAGTATGGACAATATATCATTGGACGAATGGGTATACCTTATAGAGAAAAGAATGTAAGTATTATAAGTGTAGTTATGGATGCTACTAATGATGTTATAAGTTCATTATCTGGGAAATTAGGTATGATCGAAGGGATAAGTGTTAAAACAGTTTATTCTAAGGCTGGGAAATAGGTTTATAAAATAAGCTAATTTCCATTCTGAGAATAGAAGAAAAATAAATAATACATTAAATAAATAAATTTATCTGATGTCTAGCCACTGTAACACTTCCATCCTTTTTAAGGTGGAAGATAACAGTGGCACGACCCTAGATAAGTTCAACTAAGATTCAGATGGGGATTAAACCCCACCTGAATCAAGTTTCACTTGATCTTATGAACACCTTAGGGACAGTAGGTATATGTCTAAAAAAATTTATTAAAGAAAGAAGAGATAAATTATGTATAATGTAAAGTCAAATGTAGCAACAGAATTTATTGATGATAACGAAATTTTAAATAGTCTTGAATTTGTAGAAAAAAATAAGAATAATAAAGAATTAATTGATGAAATTTTAAAGAAAGCCAAGGAATACAAGGGACTTTCTCATAGAGAAGCGTTACTATTGCTTGAATGTAATTTAGAAGATGAAAATGAAAAAATGTATAAGCTTGCTAAAGAAATTAAGCAAAAATTTTATGGGAACAGAATAGTAATGTTTGCACCACTATATCTTTCTAATTATTGTGTGAATGGATGTACTTATTGTCCATATCACCATAAAAACAAGCATATAGCAAGAAAGAAACTTACTCAAGAAGACATCAAAAATGAAGTGATCGCACTTCAAGATATTGGACATAAAAGACTAGTATTAGAAACTGGAGAAGATCCAATAAATTCTCCAATTGAATATGTACTTGAAAGTATAAAAACAATTTATGGCATAAAGCATAAAAATGGAGAAATTAGAAGAGTAAATGTAAATATTGCAGCTACAACAGTAGAAAACTATAAAAAGCTTAAGGATGCAGGAATAGGAACATATATATTATTTCAAGAAACATATAACAAGAAAATATATGAAGAACTTCATCCAACAGGACCAAAGCATGATTATGATTATCATACAGAAGCAATGGATAGAGCCATGGATGGTGGTGTAGATGATGTTGGTATTGGTGTATTATTTGGATTAAATATGTACAAATATGATTTTGTTGGAATTCTTATGCATGCAGAGCATTTAGAAGCAGCTAAAGGTGTTGGACCACATACAATAAGTGTTCCAAGAATACGATCAGCAGATGATATAAATCCAGATGAATTTACTAATGGAATTTCAGATGATATATTTGCTAAAATAGTGGCAGTGCTTAGAATTGCAGTTCCATATACAGGAATTATTGTTTCAACTAGAGAAACTCAAAAATCAAGAGAAAGAGTACTTGAACTTGGAGTTTCTCAAATAAGTGGAGCATCATCTACAAGTGTTGGCGGATATGTTGAAAAGGAAAAGGAAGAAGATAATTCAGCTCAATTTGATATTAGTGATGATAGAAGTTTAGATGAAATCGTAAATTGGCTACTTGAAATGGGCTATATTCCAAGTTTCTGTACTGCTTGTTATAGAGAAGGAAGAACTGGAGATAGATTTATGAGTCTTGTTAAGACTGGACAAATAGCAAATTGTTGTCAACCTAATTCACTCATGACGTTAAAAGAATATTTGGAGGATTACGCTTCAGAAGATACAAAAAGAAAAGGTGAAGAAGTAATTAAAAATGAAATTCCAAAGATTCCAAATGAAAAAGTGAGGAAAGTTGTAGTAGAAAATCTTGAAGATTTAAATCAAGGAAAACGCGATTTTAGATTTTAGTAGAAAGTTAATTGATATGCAATAATTAAGGAAATCAATCAGTTCAATTTTGAAGTGATTGATTTTTTTTTGTGGACATTATTTAATAATGGTAATACAATGTAAATGATAATAATGAAAAGATGTCGATAAATGGCGAAAAAATGCAAAAGTGAGGCATTAATTCAAATTAGGGAGGAGAATAATGAATTTAATAAAAAATCTAACAATAAAAATTAGGTTAATTTTATCATTCTTGGTGATAGCAATTTTGATTGGAGTTGTGGGCATAATTGGTGTTGTATCATTAAAAAATGTAAATATTAAAGCAGAAGAAATGTATACGATAAGGCTTCAACATGTTAATCAGATTTTATCAATAAAATCAAATATGTCAGAGATAAAAAGTAATATATTAATTATTATCTATGAAAAAGAACAATATAAAATAGATGAATCAGCAAAAATTATTAATTCAAAGTTAGCTGAAAATGACAAATATATAGGTGATTATGAAAAGACACAAATGGCACAAGATGAGAACAAGGCGTGGGGAGAATTTAATGATAATTTGGGAAACTATAACAGTATTAGAGATCAAGTAATGGAAGCTGTTAAAGTCAATCAATTTGATGAAGCACAAAAAAAGTACTTAGAAATGATACCTGTATATACACGAATGATGTATAGCCTAGATAAAGTTATAGATGTAAATTTAATTGAAGCAAAGGTAGAGAATGGAATAATTTCTTCTACATATGTAAGGGCAAATACAACTATTGACGTGTTAACTTTTGCAGGTTTTGTTATTGCAATTTTACTTGGATTATTGATTTCAAGTAAGATTAATAAACCATTGAAAAAAATAAAAGAATATGCAGAAAGATTGGCGTTATATGATTTTTCAACACCAATCATTATTTCTAATAGAGATGAATTTGGACAAACTGGACTTGCTTTAAATAAAGCTCAAGAAAATGTAAATGGTTTAATAAAGGAAATTATGGGAAATTCTCAGGAGATAAGCGCATCTAGTGAAGAACTTTCTGCAACAGCAGAGGAATTAGCATCTAAAGCTATGAGTATAGACAAAGCAATAAATAACATAGCAAATGGTATGCAGGACTCTAGTGCAGCATCAGAAGAAATAAGTGCATCAGTTGAAGAAGTAAATTCAAGTATTATTGAACTTTCTGAAAAAGCTATGGAGGGAAGCAATAATGCAAATAAATCAAAAGAAAAAGCTACAGAAGTGAAAAAGAATAGCAGTAAAGCTATAAGTGAAACACGAAAGTTATATGCTGAAAAAGAAAAGAATATGATGCAAGTTATTGAGAATGGGAAAGTAGTAGATGAAATTAAAATTATGGCTGATACTATAGGAAGTATAGCAGATCAAACAAATTTATTGGCATTAAATGCAGCTATAGAGGCAGCAAGAGCTGGAGAACAAGGAAAAGGTTTTGCTGTAGTTGCAGAAGAAGTAAGGAGTCTTTCAGAACAGTCATCACAGGCGGTGACAGCTATTCAAGAGACTATTTTTAAGGTTCAAGAGGCATTTGACAATAGTACTAGCACTTGCAATGATATATTGAAATTTATTAATAATGAGGTAAACAAACAATTTAATGATTATGGAGAAACAGGAAATAAATATTATGAAGATTCGAATTTTGTAAGTAAAATGTCAGAAGAAATAGCAGCTATGTCAGAAGAGATTACGGCTACTGTAGGACAAGTAAGCGAAGTGGTACAAGGCATGGCGCAAACTGCACAAAATTCAAATGAACAAGCAGACACAATAAAAGAGAGTATGGATGAAACTTCAAAAGCTATAGAACAAGTTGCACAAACAGCACAAAGTCAGGCTGAACTTGCACAAAAACTGGATAGTATGGTACAAAAGTTTAATATATAGATAAGTATATTTATATGCATGAATAAAGGAGAGTATAAATTTTGGGTTTTATACTCTCTTTCTATTGTAAAAAATACTTTCTTAATTAATAAGGCACAATCAAAAAAATAACAAGTCAATTTGCCAGCCTATTTTCTATCATAGGGAAACTCGACTCGTATACGCTCGCCGAGTAAGTGATTAACTATTTTTAGGTGCCTAACCAGAAGAACACCTAGATAAAACATGATAAGTATGATTGTTTTATCTAGGTGTTAAATTCAATAAATGTAAAAAATATCAATTGAAATCTTAAAATTTACACTATAACTTAAGAAATTCGATAAAAGTGTGAAGAATTTTGTATGGAGAGTACATCATAAAGTATATATAATTAGGAATGTAAACGAGAAACAAATTATACAGTCTTATTTAAACTTTAAATAAGACATGATATGAATATGGAGGGGTAAAAAGATGAAAAGGTTTAAAAAATTATTACCAATAGTTATGGCTACAGTTATGATTACTGCTACAATGGCAGGATGTGGTGCAAGCAAGAGCGGTGGTTCTGGAACAGATACAACTAAAAAGGCTGAAACTTCAAAAGTTTTGATTGGTTCTGCTATTTATAAATTTGATGATACATTTATGACAGGAGTTCGTACTGCTATGCAAGGGGAAGCTACAGAAAAAGGGGCAACTCTTGAACTAGTGGATTCACAAAACAAGCAACCTACACAAAATGAACAAGTTGATACTTTTATTACAAAAGGTGTAAACGCTTTAGCAATAAATCCAGTTGATAGTACATCGGCAGGTCCAGTTATAGAAAAGGCAAAAGCTAAAAAACTTCCAATTGTATTCTTAAATCGTCAACCATCAGAGGTTGATATGAAGAGTTATGATAAAGTTTGGTATGTTGGTGCACATGCAGAGCAATCTGGAACTCAATCAGGTGAAATTATAGCAGATTATTTTAAGGCACATCCAGAAGCAGATAAAAATAAAGATGGAGTAATACAATATGTAATGCTTCAAGGTGAACCAGGACATCAAGATGCAACTCTTCGTACAGAATATTCTATAAAAGCTATTGAAGCAGGTGGATTTAAAACACAAAAACTTGCTGCTGATACAGCAATGTGGGATAAAGCAAAAGCAACTGATCTTATGAAAGCATTTATAACAGGTCAAGGAATTGGTAAAATAGAAGCTGTTCTTTGTAATAATGATGATATGGCACTTGGTGCAGTAGAAGCTTTAAAAGCAGAAGGATATAATAAAGGCGATGCAACTAAATACATTCCAGTAGTTGGAGTTGATGCAACAGCACCAGCATTACAAGCTATGAAAGAAGGATCACTTCTTGGAACTGTTTTAAATGATGGAGCTAACCAAGGAAAAGCTACTGTAAATATTGCAGCAGCAGCAGCTCAAGGTAAAGAAATTAATAAAGATACTATTGGTTATGAAATAACAGATGGAAAGTATGTATGGATCAATTATGTAAAAGTTACTCAAGAAAATTACAAAGACTATATTAAATAAAATATAAATATACAATAAGTTTTGACATAGAAATTATGCAGGGATGTGAAAGTTAAGTTCCATCCCTGACTTATTGTTTAATAGAAGGAGGATGGTTGTATGGGTGAATATGTACTGGAGATGAATAATATAACAAAAGTATTTCCAGGCGTAAAGGCACTGGATGGTGTATCACTTAAGGTTCGCAAAGGAAGTGTCCATGCACTTATGGGAGAGAATGGTGCTGGTAAATCAACACTTATGAAGTGTCTTTTTGGTATATACCATGAAGATGGTGGCGAAATTATATTAGATGGAAATAAGATGGAGATTAACACTTCTAAGCAAGCTTTAGAGTTAGGTGTATCTATGATACATCAAGAATTACATCCAATTCGTTTTCGTCCAGTTATGGAAAATATATGGCTTGGCAGATTCCCAATGAAAGGAATTGCTGTAGATAAAAAAACTATGATTCGTAAAACTAAGGAATTATTTAAAGAAATTGAATTAGATATTAATCCAGAAGTATTAGCGGGAACACTATCACCATCTAGTCTTCAATTGGTTGAGATAGCAAAAGCAGTTAGTTATAATTCAAAAATTATTATTATGGATGAACCAACTTCGTCATTAACAGAAAATGAAACAAAACATTTATTTAAGATAATAAAGCAACTTCAAGATAAGGGGTGCGCAATTATATATATATCCCATAAAATGGAGGAAATTTTAAAAATATCAGATGAAGTAACTATAATGAGAGATGGACAATATGTAGGAACATGGGATGCAAAGGATCTTACAACAGATTTAATTATAAATCGTATGGTTGGTCGTGATATGACTAATAGATTTCCACCTAGAACATATGAGCCAACTAAAGACGTTGTATTAAAAATAGAGGATGTTTGTTCTCCACTTCCAAAATCATTTCAAAATGTTAATTTTGAACTTTATAAAGGTGAAATACTAGGAATAGGTGGTCTTGTTGGAGCACAAAGAACAGAACTAGTAGAAGCTTTGTTTGGACTTCGAGGAATACAATCTGGCAACATAATAAAGGATGGTAAAGCTATTAAAATAAAATCATCAAAAGATGCAAAATTGAATGGTCTTGCACTTTTGACAGAAGAAAGACGTGCAACAGGAATATTTGGTATTCTTTCAGTTTTAGATAACACTGTAATTGCAAGTCAAAAGGATTATGCTAAATTTGGAGTTCTACAAGATGCAAAACGGTATAAAGCTGCCGAAAAGTCTAATGCAGAATTAAAGACTAAGACACCAAATATGGAACAGTTAATAAAAAATCTTTCTGGAGGAAATCAACAAAAGGTATTAATTGCACGTTGGCTTCTTACAAATCCAGATATACTTATTTTGGATGAACCTACAAGAGGAATCGATGTAGGTGCTAAATACGAAATTTATTCTATCATGCATGAATTGGTTAAAAAAGGTAAATCGATTATTATGATTTCTTCTGAAATGCCAGAGTTAATTGGTATGTCAGATAGAGTTATGGTTATGTGTGAAGGTAAAGTTACTGGGATTTTAGAACAAAAAGATGCAGATCAAGTAAAGATTATGCATTATGCTACACAATTTATGGTATAAACATTATTTTCTATAAAGTTATTTTTATTTTAAACAATTTCATTACAAGAAAGAAAGTGAGGTATTACATATGCAAGAAGCGAAGTTAATTTCACGTAAGGATTACGCAAAAATATTTCTAGGTATTGGTGCTGTTCTTGTGATTTTAGGAATTCTTTTTAATTTTATTTTAGACCCTAGTGTATTTTTTGATTTATATATGTATGTAGGAGGTATTGGAATAGCGTGCCTTATTTATGGAGCAACACAGTTTTATGACAAAAAGAATCAAGACGTAGGTGTTACATTTTCATCGAATACAGTAAAGAATTTTCTTACTAATAATGCAATTATTTTAGCGATGCTTTTATTGATTGTAGTAATTATGATAATTCAACCACGTTTTATGCAATATCAAGTAATGTTGGATATTTTAACACAATCATCAACTAAAATGATAGTTGCACTAGGTATTTGTTTTACATTGTTAATTGCAGGTACAGATTTATCAGCAGGACGTATGGTTGGGCTTGCAGCAGTTGTATCAACTTCTATGCTACAAAATTCAGACTATGCAAATCGCTTTTTTCCAAACATGCCACAAGTGGCAATTATAATTCCTATATTGCTAGCAGTTGTTGCATGTATGTTGTTTGGTGTGCTTAATGGATTCTTAGTGGCTAAATATGATATGCATCCATTTATTGCTACATTAGCATCACAAGTTATAGTATATGGTGTAACTTCTTTATACTTTGATATGGCTCCAAATAAATCACAACCTATTGGTGGTATTCGACCAGACTTTATAGCTCTTGGTCAAACAAAAGTATTACAAATAGGAGAGTTTCCAGGAATATCAATTCTAGTGCCTATTGCACTTGTATTTGTTATTTTAGTTTGGTTCATTTTGAACAAAACTATATTTGGTAAGAATGTTTATGCTATTGGTGGTAACCGTGAAGCTGCAGTAGTTTCTGGAGTTAATGTATTTGTTACTATTATGGGAATATTCGTTTTTGCATCAATATTATATGGAGTTGGAGGCGTACTTGAGGCAGCGAGAACAGCTGGTGCGACTAATCAATATGGTTATGGATATGAATTTGATGCAATCGCGGCCTGCGTAGTAGGTGGCGTTTCACTAAATGGTGGTATTGGTAAAGTAGGCGGAATTGTAGTTGGTGTCTTAATCTTTACGGTTATTCAATATGGATTACAATTCATAGCTGTTAGTCCTATGTGGCAACAAGTTATCAAAGGTATCATCATTGCAGTTGCAGTAGCTATTGATATGGGAAAATACAGAAGAAAATAAATTTCAACTATATTTTTGAATTAGCAATGTTCTATTGTAAACTAAGGATAAGATCCTTTCAAAGTTTATTGAATGAATAGATTATATAAAGTATAATATTTATTAAGGTATATAAATTAAATACAGGTAAATTCTATGATTACATTATAGGATTTACCTGTATTTGTTCTTTATAACACTTACAATACCTGCCGATGCTAGTAAAAATTTAATTCTTAATGTATAATTAGAAATGCTAATGTATGTTACTATAAATTTAATGTAATATAGAAAAAATGTAATGTTTAAAATAATTAATTTACAATTACCTATGAAATAAAATATTCTAGGTAATAATATATGTAAAGTATGAATATAAGATTATAAATATATTTCTGCTTTAAATATCAAATGAGGATTATTAGGTAGATTAATTATAGATTTAAACAATACATCTACGGGAGGTAACTTAATGGATTTATATAGAATTATGATTGTTGATGATGAAGAGGAAATAAGACTTGGAATTATTAAGAAAATAGATTGGGAAAGTAATGGATTTATAGTAGTTGGTGATGCAGAAAATGGGCAAGATGCGCTTGAAAAAGCGGAAAAGCTTGAACCAGATGTTATTATGACAGACATTAAGATGCCATTTATGGATGGATTGGAATTAGGGAAAAGACTTTCAGAGTCAATGCCTTCTACAAAAATCATTGTATTTTCAGGATGTGATGATTTTGAGTATGCCCATAAAGCAATTAAAATCAATGTAATTGAGTATGTTTTGAAACCGATTAACTCTGTTGAGTTTATAGAAGTACTAAAAAGATTAAAAATGCAACTAGACCGTGAATATGATGAAAAGCGAAATTTACAAACACTCTATAAACATTATGTAGAAAGCTTACCTGTAATTAGAGAGCAATTTTTAGTGGGTATGATTGAAGGTAGAATAAGTGAAAATCAATGGGAAGATCAATCAGAAAAGTTAGATATAGACTTTAAATTAAATTATTTATCAGTGGCGTTGATTCATGCTGATGGGACATTAGCATCAGAGGAAGAACAAGAGGAAAATATTATTTCTATTAAAAAAGAATCAGCATTAATATCTATTTCAATTAAAAAAATAGTGGATGAAACCATGGAGAAGTATTGTAAATTTATTAGTTTTTTATATTCTGACATGGTTGTAGTTATAGGGAACTTTGAGAAGAAAGAAGATATATTATCATTTATTGCAGGAATAAATGAAGTATGTAAAATTTATGAACGTATTATGGGGTTAACAATATCAGCAGGAGTTGGATATGCTTATGATAATCATTCTGAAATACGTTTCTCATATAGAAGTGCACAAAATGCTTTAGATTATAGTTTTATACTAGGAACAGGAAAGGCTATTTATATTGATGACGTTGAACCTGATAATTCTATTCAGCTTCGATTTGATGAACAAGAAGAACGTGCAATGCTAAATGCAATTAAAATTTCTTCAGAAGAGGAAATTAAAGAAACAATAGATAGATTGTTTAGTAAGATTGAAGATTTGCTTCTACCATTTAATAAATATAGAATTTATCTTATGGAAATTATGACATCACTTTTAAAACTTGTGCAAACATATAATTTAGATATAGAAGAAATATTTGGAGAGAATTTTAATTGTTATAGTTATTTAGAGACCTTTGATTCTATACATGAAATGAAAAAATGGTTTATAAAAAAATCTATTAAAATAAATAGTTTTATAAAAAAGGAACGTATAAATTCTTCTATGTTACTTGTTGAAAAAGCAAAACAGTATGTAAAAGAAAATTATAGTGATTATGATATTTCGGTGGAAACGCTTTGTTCTAAGTTACATGTTAGTCCAACATATTTTTCTACAATTTTTAAACGAGAAACAGAAATGAATTTTGTGAATTTTCTTACAACAGTACGTTTGGAAGAAGCTGTAAAACTTTTAAACACTACTGATGATAAAACATATATTATAGCTGAGAAAGTTGGATATCCAGAAGCAAACTATTTTAGCTATGTTTTTAAAAGAAAGTTTGGAGTATCGCCATCAAAGTATAGAAAGAATTGAGCTGACAAACTATGCAGAATTTAATTAAATTAAATATACAAAAAATAGTTAAAAGGTGTAAAGATACAAGTATACAACATATAATATCAGTTTCTTTTACAGTAATATCAGTTGTTGGAATGATTATTGTAGGAGGAGCACTATCTCTACGTTTTATTAACTCTACGGAAGATCTGGTATCTGAAAATAACAAGTCTATGTTGGATCAGGTAAATTTAAATTTAGACAGTTATTTGCGTAATATGATGAAAGTCTCTGATACAACTTACTATAGCGTTATTAAAAAGAAGGATCTAGCAACAGAGAGTATTGACAAAGATATGGATTTATTATACGAAACAAATAAGGATTCACTTATAAGCATTTGTGTTTTCGCAGAGCAAGGCGATGTCGTATCTGCTTCGCCAGTTGGGCAGTTAAAGAAATCAGTTGATCCAAGACAAAGTGACTGGTTTACTAAAGCATTGACTAGGAAAGAAAATTTGCACTTTTCAACGCCACACGTTCAAAATTTATTTATTGATCCAGATTATAAATATAGATGGGTAGTATCATTAAGTCGAGCTGTTGAATTAACTAATAATAAAAAAATTACTTCAGGAGTATTACTAGTAGATATAAACTTTAGTGGAATTGAACAAATTTGTAAGAATGTAAACGTAGGGAAATCAGGATATGTATATTTGGTTGATGGAGAGGGTGAAATTATATATCATCCTAGACAGCAATTGATTTATTCTAATTTAATAGAAGAAAATAATAAAGTTGTAGCTAATTATGAAGATGGAAATCATACAGAAACTTTTCAAGGTGAAAAGAGAGTGGTTACAATTAAAACTGTTGGTTATACAGGGTGGAAAATTGTTGGTGTAATGCCAATAGCAGATATTACATCTGATTATAATCAAATAAGCCTTTTTGCTATATTTATTATGTTTTTTGCTATTTTTATTCTTGTATTTCTTAATATGTTTGTCTCTTCGCGTATAGCTAATCCTATAAAAGCGTTAGAGAAAAGCGTAAATAAACTTGAAAATGGAGTGAAAGATGTTGATATTTCAATTAGTGGTTCCTATGAGATTCAGCATTTAGGTAAGGCAATTCGATCTATGGTCAATCAAATGCATACACTTATGGATAACATAGTACTAGAACAAGAATCAAAAAGAAAAAGTGAGCTTGATGCACTACAGGCACAAATTAATCCACATTTTTTATATAACACCTTAGACTCGATTATATGGATGATAGAAAATGAAAATTATGATGGAGCTATCATTATGGTAACTGCTCTTGCAAGACTTTTTAGAATTAGTTTAAGTAAGGGGAAAAATATAATAACAGTAAAGGATGAAATTGAACATGCACGTAATTATTTAACAATTCAAAACATACGTTATAAAAATAAATTTACGTATAGTATTGAAGCAGATGAAGAAACTCTTAATCTTGCCAGTATTAAGCTTATTATTCAACCACTAATTGAAAATGCTATTTATCATGGAATGGAATTTATGGGTGGAGATGGTGAGATTTTAGTAAAAGCATATATAAAAGAAAATGATTTATATATTGATGTTATAGATAATGGACTTGGTATGATACAGGAAGTTGCTGATACTTTATTAACAACAGAAAGTAAAATTGAAAAAAAGAGTTCAGGTATTGGACTGAAAAATGTTAATGAAAGAATACAATTATATTTTGGCAAAAGTTATGGAGTTAAAATTTATAGCGAACCAGATGAAGGCACAACTATAAGTATTCATTTGCCAGGTGTAAATTATTATGATATTAAGAAAAAGGAGGAATTAGGATAGTGAAGAAGAAAAGAAAACGAAACTTTATCATTTTGTTTTTATTGGTAATACTATCTTTTTTACTACTTCTAAATGATACGCTAACTCATGAAAAAGATAAAAAAACATATAATATTTCAATAATAACCGCAGGCAAAAACAGCGAAAGTTTAATGATAATGAAACAAGGGATGGATCAAGCGGCTTCTGAAATGAATGCAAATATAAGTTTTGTGACGTTATCAGAAGATAATAGTGTTGTTGAGCAAACAGAACTTATTTCTCGGGAAATAAAAAACAAAGCAGATGCCATTATTATATCCCCTATAGATTATGAAAAAATGGCGGAACCGATACAAAGTGCAATAAAAATGTTACCTGTTATACTAATTGAATCAACAGTTAAATCAGATCAAGTATTATCAAGTATTTCTTGTGATAATTATAAACTTGGAGTAAGTTTGGCAGAAGAAATGATACTAAATGGAAATATAAATAGCAATATTGTTATTGTAAAAAACAATTTAGAGTGTAGTAGTGTTAAAGAAAGATATGATGGATTTATGAGTGTTATGGAAAATACAAAAAACAATTGTATATTTTTGAACGTTTCAGATAACAAACAAGTCACTTATCATAATGAAGCAAAAAAGTTATTGGAATATAACAATGTTGATGCCATAGCAACCTTTGATCCAGATATATTAGAAGGGGTTGCTCAAGCTAAAAAAGATATAAGTAATATAAAAAAAGAGAAAGCATCTGTACAAATTTATGGAACAGGAAGTACTAGTAAAATTATTTCTTTTTTGGAGGATAAAGTGATTGATGCAACTGCCATTCAAAATGAATTTAACATTGGATATTTAGCAGTGAAAACAGCAGTATATAAGATTAATGGAAAAACAGTGGATAATGTTAATATTTCTTCAACTGTTATTAATACAAAAAACATGTATTCGGAAGAAAATCAGAAATTATTATTTCCATTCATTAGATAAAATTTAATGCATGTATTAACGTTAGGTATTCAATTAGGCATAATCAAAAAAATAACAATCTCATTTTAGATTTGTTATTTCCTTTCAGATGCCTTAATTAATAATCATTATGCTAGCTTATTTAGTGTCATACTAAATAACAGAAATTATATTGTGGGAGGATTTTTTTTGTGAGATTAATTAAGAGATTATCAGGATTCTTATCAATAGTTTCAATTTTTACTTTATTATCAGCATGTGAGTCCAATGTGAATACTACAAAGAATGGAAATGATGTTAAAGAGATAAAAATAGGAGTGACACTATACAAGCAAGATGATGCATTTATATCATCAATTACCAAAAATATTGAGCAAATAGCTAAGGAAAGAGAAAATGAAGGTAAATATAAGATAACGCTAAATATTCAAGATGCTAAAGGAAGTTTAAACAATCAAAGTAACCAAGTAGATAAGTTTATCTCACAAGATTATGATGTGATATGTGTGAATTTAGTTGATCGAACAGCCGCAGCTATGATTATTGATAAAGCAAAATCCGCCAATAAGCCAATAATATTTTTTAATCGTGAACCTGTAGAAGAGGATATGATGCGTTGGAATAAGCTATATTATGTCGGAGCAGATGCAGAACAATCAGGAGAAATGCAAGCTAACATTATTATAAATGCTTATAAAAAGGATATGCACAAAATAGATAGGAACGGAGATGGCAAGATTCAATATGTAATGCTTGAAGGCGAGCAAGGCCATCAAGATTCTTTAATTAGGACAGAATATTGTGTTAAAACTATTACTAAGAGTGGAATTGAATTAGAAAAGTTAGCAGATGATACAGCCAATTGGCAAAGTGCACAGGCTACTACTAAAATGACTCAATGGATTAAGACTTTTGATGATAAAATTGAAGTAGTATTTTGTAATAATGATGAGATGGCAATTGGTGCTATAAATGCCTTAGACAATCTAAACATAACTAAGAATAGACCTTTAATTGTGGGAATTGATGGAATGCCTGAAGCTTTATTAGCTGTAAAAAATGGAACCATGAGTGGGACTATTATCAATGATTCTAAAAAGCAAGCAAGTGCGATTCTAAATATTGCGTATACATTAGTTACAAATGGAAATATGAGTTTAATCGAAGGATTAGAAAAAGGAAAATATATAAAAACCTCTCATGCTGAAGTTACAATTGATAATGTGGATTTATATTTAGAAAATAATAATAAAATCGAATAATTGTAAAATATTTAATGATTTTCAATTTTAGAATGCTGATTTGATTTCGATTCAAATTAAATCAGCATTAGGCATATTAAAGAAAATAACAAGTCAAAGATGCGACGTATATTTTGCGTAAGACGAGGAAACAAGATTAGCTAATAGCAGTCTATTAGCTAATCTTGTTGACAAAGTCTTACACAAAATAGACAAGTATACTGGCTTGTTATCTATTTTAATATGCCTTATTAGCATAAATTTTTTTATTAATCACATAATAAAATCATGAAGCTAAACTTAATTATAAATATTTATTTTAAGAGGTTTTATATTATGATTTATGTGGTTGTATGGAGGTTTGTAATGAAAATATTAAAAAAAATATTTAAAATTACTATAGTTGCATTTATGATGAGCGTAATACTAGTCGAATATAGCGCACTGGTGTCTAATACTAGTTTGCGAGTTGTCGAAGGAAAACCGGTTAACGTAGGTGTGTTATTATATAGCTTTGATGATGCTTACATTTCTCTTGTTCGCAAAAATTTAGAAGAAATTCAAAAGAAAAATGAAGGAAAGGTTGAATTTACCTTCTATGATGGTATGAATGATCAATCAATACAAAACGATACTATGGATACATTACTTCAAAAAAAAGATGTAGATCTTTTATTATTAAATTTAGTTGACACAGGAAATACACAAGTAGCTATTGATAAGATTAAAGAAAATAACATTCCAGTAATATTATTTAATAGAGAACCAGTTAGAATAGATGCTATAAAGTCATTTGGAAAAGCCTATTTTGTAGGAACAAACGTAAATGAAGCTGGTATTCTGCAAGGGAAAATTCTTATTGATATATGGAATTCCAATAAAGACGCGTTAGATAAAAATAAAGATAATATAATGCAATATATTATGTTAAAAGGCGAACGTGATAATTTAGATGCATTGGCAAGAACAAAGTATTCTGTTTTAACAATTAATGAGGCAGGAATAAAAACACAGGAACTTGCATTGCGAGTTTGTGATTGGAATGAAGAAATAGCTAAAAATGTTTTTAAAGAATTATTTTCACAATTTGGTAACAAAATTGAAGTGATAATTTCAAATAATGATTCTATGGCAATAGGTGCTATTAAAGCATTACAAGAATACGGATATAACAATGGAGATAAAACAAAAACAATACCAGTTGTTGGAGTTGATGCAATACCAGAAGCACAAGAACTAATAAAAACGGGAGCTATGGCAGGTTCTGTTCTTCAAGATGCTGCTGCTATGGCAGATGCTCTTTACAGTATGGGAATGAATTTAGCTTATAATAAAAATCCTCTAGAGGGTACACAATATAAATTTGATGACACAGGAGTTGCAATTCGTATTCCTTACCGAGAATATATTGTATCAACTAATCAATAATTAAATTAGGGATAGAAAAAAATAATAAGTCAATGTGCCTTAGGATGTAAAATAATTAACTTTACAACACATTAAAATTACATTAATATTAATATAATAAAATTAAATATATATTTTACATTAATAATTATACAATAATTGCATGATTACTGGGGTGTTTTAGTGCAATAATTTAATAATTATAAATCTATATATTTGATTTGTCAAATATATAAATAAGATTCTAAGGATGTGGGGCTAAATGAGTAAATTAATAGAAATAATGGAGTATAATAAAGATTTTATAAACAATAAAGATTATGAAGAATATGTAACAACTAAGATACCTAAAAAGAAAATGGTGATATTATCTTGCATGGATGCTAGATTAACTGAATTGTTACCTAGAGCTATGAATATAAAAAATGGAGATGCAAAGATAATAAAAGATGCTGGAGCAACTGTTATTCATCCTTTTGGTGGAGTAATGAGAAGTATATTAGTTGCAGTATATGAATTTGGAGCAGAAGATGTTTTCGTAGTAGGTCATCATGGTTGTGGAATGAGTAATTTAGATACAAAAAGTTTAGTTGATAAGATGATAAATAGAGGGATAAAAGATGAAACATTACTAACATTAAAAAATGCAGGAATTAATGTTGAACGTTGGCTTCATGGCTTTGAATCAGTTGAAGAATCAATAAAAGAAAGTGTAAGAATGATAAAAGATCATCCCTTACTTCCTAAAGATATAAAAGTGCATGGTCTTATTATGAGCTCAGAAACAGGAAAAATAGAAATAATAATAAATGGAGACAACTAGATACTAAAAGTGAAAACTGCACTTATGATATAACTCGCCGAAATAAAGGTAATGCATTTGTTCCGGTTACTGAAGATTTTGATGGGTGCTTCTAAGATTACAAGTTGTGCCCAAAGTGCTTGCTTCAAAGGCAAGCTTCATAGCCGTCAAGCTTATTTATCCATAATATTGCCAATAAGTTTAAAGCAAGTCGTGAATAAAATTAAAAATGTTAGTTGGAACATTTAGGTTTATATTGTAATAACTT
>Ga0224516_1000142_pt1 | contig 18154 bp, 15 predicted proteins | sample IRFST0metaG_FD_179884 | JGI IMG/M metagenome (GOLD analysis project Ga0224516, IMG submission 179884) | Peat soil microbial communities from Stordalen Mire, Sweden - IR.F.S.T0 | ecosystem: Environmental > Terrestrial > Soil > Wetlands > Peat | place: Sweden: Norrbotten County, Stordalen Mire... | reverse complement strand
CTTTAGAATATATTTTTTGAAATATATTCTCATCAAATACATGAAAACTTGTCCTTAAAGCTTCATGCCTATTTATTAATTCACAAATTGCTTTTTCCAAACGTTTCTTATTAAAATCACCTTTAATTAAATATGCAATAGGTATATTGTAGTTTGTACTATTTATATTTGTTTGATTTATTGCATATATTCTTTTTTGCACTGCTGAGGCTTCATAATACTCTTTTTCTTCAGCCTTTTCAATTTCTTTAAAATTTAGTGCTTCATCTATTGTCATAGCATTTAAATATTCTGCTAATTCTTCTATTGAAGGTTTATTAAATACATCTGTAACAACAATTTTAAACTTAAGTTCTTTATGAATTTTAGAAACTAAATTTATAGCTGTTAACGAACTTCCTCCCAGCTCAAAGAAATTATCTTTTATAGATATCTCTTTCACATTAAATATCTTGCACCAAATATTTTCAAGTTTTCGTTCCACTTCATTTCTAGGCTTTACAAATTCAACATCACCTTGTAATAAATCAGGAATAGGCAGTGCTTTTTTGTCAATTTTTCCATTATAATTAAGTGGTATATTTTCAAGCTGCATTATATATGAAGGGATCATGTAACTTGGCAGTTCCTTTTTTAAAAAATCCTTTATTTCTTTTGAAGAAACTTTATCTTCACTTAAAACATATGCACATAAATATTTATTACCACTTTCATCTTTTTTATCTACTACTACTGCTTCCTTTAATTTTGAATATTTTAATAATTGTGCTTCAATTTCTTGAAGTTCTATTCTAAAGCCTCTTATTTTTACTTGATTATCAATTCTTCCCATAAAAGATATATTTCCATCTGGTAGCCATTTTACAAGATCACCAGTTTTATATATTCTTTCTCCTATTACATAAGGATTTTCTATGAATTTTTCTTTTGTAAGCTCTTCTTTATTTAAATATCCCCTTGCAATTCCATCTCCACCTACACATAGTTCTCCTGGAACTCCTATTGGAAGCAAGTTATTATTCTTGTCCATTATATAAGCCGTTGAGTTAGCAATTGGCTTACCAATTGGTATTTGCACATTTTTGTCCCATTGTTTACTTATAGTATAAGTTGTTGAAAATGTGGTGTTTTCTGTTGGTCCATATCCATCAATTATTATTAAGTCCTTATGAACCTTTTTTAACTTACTTACAACAACAGATGAAACCACATCTCCACCAGTTAATAAATATCTTAATGGCTTAAATAAATTTATATTTTCTTTGCATAACTGATTAAATAGTGGTGCTGTAAACCAACATATTGTGATTTTATTTTCTCTTAGATAATTTTCAAGTAATTCTGGATTTAAAATAATATCTTTTGATTCTATAAATAATTGATTTCCATTAAGAAGTGAACCCCACACCTCAAATGTAGATGCATCAAATGCAATAGATCCTGTTTGAAGTATTCTATCATCTTCTTTAAATTCAATAAAATTAGTATTCTTAACAAGTCTTATTATATTTTTTTGCTTTATGGATACTCCTTTTGGCTTTCCTGTAGAGCCTGATGTATACATTACATATATTAAATCCTCTGTGGTATTAATGTGTTCTAAATTATGTGTACTTTCCTTTAATATTTGTTCATCATTATGATTTATCATTTCAATGCTATTTTTAAACTTAAATCTATCTAATGAATCCTTTTTCCCCAAAATCACTTTACTCTTAACCTCTTCTAACATATATTCTATTCTTGATTTAGGGTAATCTCCATCTATTGCTAAATATGCTCCCCCACTTTTTGCAATTGCTAAAATCCCTATAACAGTATCTAAACTTTTATCACATAATATTGGAACTATGCTGTTTCTTGTTATTCCTTTTTTTCTCAATAGAGATGCAATTTGATTTGCTCTTTCATTTAACTGCCTATAAGTTAAGTAATTTCCTTTTGATACAACTGCTATTTTATCTTGTGCACTCTCAACTATTTTTTCAAACAATTCGCTTATTGTTTCATTTTTAGGATATTCTCTTTTTGTATTATTAAATTCATTTAATATAATGTTTTTTTCTTTTTCAGAAACTATTTGTATTTCTGAGATTTTTACATTTGAATTATTAATAATTTGGTTAGCAATAAACTCCATACCTTTAACCATTTGCATAATTTGCTGCTCAGTGTAATCCTCTATTCTATATTGAACTTCTAATTCAATATTTCCATCTTTTTTTAATTCTTTAATAAAGATATGCAATGGAATATTTGTATACTCTTGAGCAAAAAATTCATTATTAATACACATGTTATAAGAATTTTTTAAAGTATAACTTTCAAGTACATAGTAATTTACACAGAATTTAAATATAGAATCAACGCTTCTTTTCTTTAATTCTAAATCTTGCACCAATAAATCATAGGGATATTTTTGATTACAATAACAGCTTTTAAGTTCAATATTTAAATAATCTAAAAATTCATTAAACGTAATATTATCTTCTATATTTATTCTTAAAGGCATGGTTCCTGTAAACATACCTATAGTATTTCTTTGACGTTCATTGCTTCTATTAAAGCAGGCAACAGCTAATGTTATATCGTTATCATTAGATATTCTGCTCATATATATACTTGAAATGGATATAAAGAATTTATTTAAGGAAATATTATGATTATTTAAAAATTTTTTGAGCTTTCCGCACATATCTCTGTTTAATGTAAATGACTTTGTTTTTGATTTGATACTTTTAGGATTTATATATAAAGAATTTTCGTTTAGATTTGAAAATTTTTCATTCCAGAATTGCTTATTTTTTTTAAATTCTTCAGAATTTAGATACTCCTTTTCATCATATATAAAATCTATATATGAATTTTCAATATTAGAATCTACAATCTCATTATTTAATAATTGTTGATATATATTAGAAAGTTGTTTAAGTAATATATTGCAAGACATGCCATCTAAGATAAGATGATGTATAAAAAAACATATTCCCATGTTTTCATCATTAATTTTATAAATAAAGAACTTGAATAGTAATTCATTTTGCCTGTATAAAGTTTTCATACCTTCATTAAGACAAAATTCTTTAAATTTCTTTTCACCATTATCATTGTATATGGTAAAATCTAAAAAAGGTACATTAATAAATTTGTATTCATCTACATATTGATATAATTCCCCCTCATCTTCACAGAATTTTAATCTTAATGAATCATTTTTTTTGATAATTAAATTAATTGCTTTCACTAATAAATGAATATCTAAATTACTACCAATATGAATTTTTGATATAATATTATGCATTGGTGTGTTAGAATACAATAACTCATTGTACCAAATTCTCTTTTGTGGATGCGTTATCTCATTTTTTTTATTAATACTGTTCATAAAGAACACCTCCAAATATATTATTTCTCTTAATATATACAATTTGAATACAAAAAATGTTGCAATATTTTTCATAAAATTGTTAATTTTAAAAAAATTTTTTAAATTTTGGAATTTTTCATATATTTGTAAAGCCATAATGCTATCTAATCATAATAATTAAATTACTTCTGCAGCAATTAGGCACTAACAAAATAAATAATAAGTCCAAATTAGCAAAAAATATTTTAATGTTAGTCGTGATACTATAAGAAAAGGTACTCGTGAGTTAGAAAGTGGTGTTCGAATAATAGATGCGTATAATGCAAGAGGTCGTAAAAAAGTAGAAGAAGTAAGAAAGTAACTTGTAGAAAGAGTATGGGGAGTGCTCGAAAAACATTGGAATGGGAATATATTAGATAGTATAGAAACAACTTTGAAATTTGCAAAAACAATGATATGTCGTGGAAAAAATCCTGCAATAGATTTAGTTAAGAAAATATACCAAACTGGTAAAACGGTAAAAAAAGAGACGATGAAAATATATGAACAAATGATAGAATGCTCGAAGCAAATTGGAAAATGGTTAGTTCCAATAAATCCTGATAAATGTAAGGAAGCTTTAAATATGGAAATTCAAATAAAGTATAAATGGACTTGTTATTTATTTTAGCAAGCCTAAAACAAGGTACTTTAAAAGCTTTAAAGCAAATAGAAGACATGAAATATTCTGAAGAACTTTTAAGTTGTGGTGTTAAAAATGTAATAAAACTTGCTATTGTATTTAAAGGGAAGGAAATTAAAATCACTCAAGGAAACTCCTAATTATAGAGTCCTACTATCACATAGGCGGACTCTATTAGCACAAAAGGCAAGCTTTTGACATTCAGTATTACTATTAATGTTACTGAAATATTACAAGTATTCATTTCCGATAGCATCTGCTACTAAAATGGCTGCATAAACATCCTGTGCAGTAACAGAAAATGGCATATTATGAATTGATTCACCTTCTGCTGTTGCAGCTTTAGCTACTTCCATAATTTCTTCTGGTTTTATTTCTTGGATTCCAAGTTCATATAGCGTAATTGGAAGACCTACTGTATAACAAAATTCCACTACATCATAAATTTCTTCTTGCGGTCCATCTTCTAAAACAAGTTGAACTAATAAACCAAAGGCAACCTTTTCTCCATGGTACATGTGATGACATTGTGGTAATACTGTAAATCCATTGTGAATTGCATGAGCTCCTGCGAGTCCTCCACTTTCAAATCCAATACCACTAAGTAATGTATTAGCTTCAATTATTTTTTCAACTGATTTAGTACATACATTTCTATCTACTGCCTTTCTTGCAATCTCACCTTCACTTATTAGTGTTTCATAACAAAGCTTTGCTAATTGAATTGCTGCAAGAGTACATGTTCCTCCTGCACAAGTTTGTGCGCCCGAAGTTTCACATGCTCTAGCTTCAAAATAAGTTGCAAGAGCATCCCCCATTCCTGCTACAAATAACCTTGTTGGTGCTTTTGCTATAATATCAGTATCTAACAACACAACATTAGGATTTTGTTTTAAGAATAAATACTTTTCAAATACTCCCTCTTCTGTATAAATAACTGACAATGCACTACATGGTGCATCAGTTGAAGCTATAGTAGGAACTATAACAACTGGTATTTCCTTATAATATCCTACTGATTTTGTAGTATCAAGAATTTTACCGCCACCAATTCCAACAATTACATCAATTTCTTTTTCATCACAGATTTTTGTTATTCTATTTATTTCAGACATAGAACATTCTCCAGTGAAATATTCATAAGCTAAAGAGCACTGGCTTCCTTCACAACTCTTGTCCACAGTATCCTTTACTCTTTTCAGTCCACCTTCTGTTACAAGGCATAACACCCTTTTACCTAAACTGCTAACATACTTTCCTAAATTTGCAAGTTCTCCTGATGCTTGAACATATTTATTAGGTGCAATGATAATTTTAGCCATTTTACATCCCTCCAAAAAATATTAAAATTTAAAATAATACTATATACTTTTATCAAATGTATCTAACAAGTTCATATCAATATTTGTAGCTATATTCTTATAATAATTAGATACTTTGTATTCTTTAGTTCCTTTTAATTTTTCTTCTTGAGCTTCTTTTAAAGCTTTAGCTCTTTCCTTTAATTCTTTTCTCTTCTTTTCACGTAATTCTTCCTCATCACTTGTTTTACTTGTATTTTTTGAATTTTTCTCCTCAACCTTAATTTTGCAACTTACTCCACCATTTTCATCTACCACAAAACTAACACTATTTATTTGCCTTCCATCTGGGGTATATTTAGGTGTACTAAAATCTTGTTGTGTTGATGGTATTAAATTTATTAATCTATCTAAATTCTTTGCTACCTTAGGATCATTAATTGCTTTCTCTATTAATTTCGGTGAGAAATTAAATGCTACTTCATTCTTTTTCATTAAATACGAATCACTCATATTAATATACGCATCTGGATATTTACTACAAAGATTTTTAAAATATTCCTCTTGCGAAACTGTTTTATTCGTTTCACTTGTATTATCAACTATCGTTTTACCAACATTACTTTTAGCGTTATTTGATACCTGTGTATAATATGAATTATACTTATTATCAATTCCGATTGACATATTCGTCACTTCCTTCAACATTAGAATCTAAGATAATACTATATATTTCTATCGAATTTATCCAACAAGTTTATATCAAAATTTGTAGCTATATTCTTATAATAATTAGATACTTTCTGTTCTTTAGTTCCTTTTGAATTTTCATCTTGAGCTTCTTTTAAAGCTTTAGCTTTTTCCCTTTTTTCTTTTATCTTCTTTTCAAAATGATGGTATCTGATCTAACAATCTATCTAAATTTCCAGCCGCTTTAGGATCATTAATTGCTTTGTTTATTAATTTAGGAGAAACATTATAAGTTAGTTCATTTTCCTTATTCAAATGTGAATCACTCATATTAAGATTAACATTAGAATATTTATCACAAAGATTTTTAAAATACTCATCTTTTGAAGTTGTTTTATCTATTGTACTTGTGTTACTAACTGTAGTTTTATCAGTATTACTTCTGGAGTTATATGATACTTGTGTATCATATGGACTATAACTACTGTTAATTCCTATTGACATATTATTCACTCCCTCTTACATTTTAAATAAATTCTGTCAATTTTATTATCGTATGTAAATTTTTACTCTTAATATATTTTTATTCATTTTTTCCAATTCAATAGTTTTATCTTATTATATATCTACATTTGTTTTTGTAACTTTACTCTACAATGTTACAAAATAAATTTTATCCGTTTCTTGACTTTTTTAGATTTTTTAATATATAATGTTATTAAAATTTTATATTAGTGATGAATAGGAGTATTAATAATAATTATATCTTATAGAGAGCTGTTGTCTGGTGTAAAGCAGTGTTATATTATTATGAACTTGCCTAGGAGCTTACTTGTTAAAAGCAAGTACGGTTAAATCCGTTAAAATATTAAGTGAGAAGAATTAATTTTGTTTTTTCTTCTAATTAAGAGTGGTACCACGGAAATTATGCTTTCGTCTCTTTAGAATTAAGAGACGAGGGCTTTTTTTAGTTAAATTTAATTTTTAACGCTTAATCAATCTATCTTAACGGTATTCATGATATTTACTATAAAATATAAAAAATTAATATTTATTAGCTAACAGTTAACTGTTAACTGCTTACTGAAATTAAAGGGAGGCTATTACAATGGCAAATTACGGAACTAAAATTGATCAAAAGTGGCAAAAATTATGGGAAGAAAATGAAACTTACAAGTTTAATACTGAAAATTTAGATAAGAAGCTTTATACACTTGAAATGTTCTCTTATCCATCAGGTGCTCAATTACATGCTGGTCACTGGTTTAACTATGGTCCAACAGATTCATGGGCAAGACTTAAGAGAATGCAAGGATATAATGTATTTCAACCAATGGGCTTTGATGCTTTTGGCTTACCTGCTGAAAATTATGCAATTAAAACAGGTATACATCCTCATGATTCTACTTTAAAAAATATTGAAACTATGGAAAAGCAACTAAAATCGATGGGTGCTATGTTTAACTGGGAAAGTGAAGTTGTTACTTGTCTTCCTGATTATTATAAGTGGACTCAATGGTTATTCTTAAAGCTTTATGAAAAAGGCTTAGCTTATAGAAAGAAAGCACCTGTAAATTGGTGTCCATCTTGTAATACTGTTTTAGCTAATGAACAAGTTGTAGATGGTGTTTGTGAAAGATGTAGCACTGAAGTTACTAAAAAAGAATTAACTCAATGGTTCTTTAAAATAACTGATTACGCAGATGAATTACTTGATAAATTGGATGACTTAGATTGGCCTGAAAAGACTAAATCTATGCAAAAACATTGGATTGGTAGATCATATGGTGCTGAAGTTACTTTTAAGGTTAAGGACTCAGATTTAGACTTTAGCGTATTCACTACAAGAGCTGATACTTTAAATGGTGTTACTTACGTAGTCTTAGCCCCTGAAAATAAGTTAGTAGATAAGCTAACTCTTCCAGAATATAAAGCTGCAGTTGAAGAATATAAGGAAGTTTCTTCTAAGCAATCTGAAATTGAAAGACAATCACTTTCAAAAGAAAAGAGTGGAGTATTTACTGGTTCTTATGCCATAAATCCTATCAACGGGAAAGTAGTACCTATTTGGATTTCTGATTATGTATTAGCTACCTATGGTACTGGTTGCGTTATGGCAGTTCCTGCTCATGATGAAAGAGATTTTGCTTTTGCAACTAAATTCAATTTACCAATTGAAAGAGTTATAACTAACAAAGATAACACTGATCCAGAACTTCCTTATTGTGAATATGGAGTACTTTTGAATTCAGGAAAATTCGATAATTTAACAACTGAAGAAGGAAAAATTAAGATTATTGAAGAATTAGAAAAAGATAATTTAGGAGCAATGAAGAAAAACTTTAGATTGAGAGATTGGCTAGTTTCAAGACAAAGATATTGGGGTGCTCCAATTCCAGTTATATACTGTGATGATTGCGGAATAGTTCCAGTTCCAGAAAAGGATCTTCCAGTTAAGCTTCCTTATGATGTTGAATTTACTCCAGATGGTAAATCACCACTTAGTAAATCTGAAGATTTTGTAAATACTACTTGTCCTCATTGTGGAAAGCCTGCAAAGAGAGAAGCTGATACTTTAGATACATTTGTATGCTCATCTTGGTACTATTTAAGATATGCAGATAGCAAAAATGAAGATGCACCTTTTGATCCTGAAAAAATCAACAAGATTCTTCCTGTTGATAAATATGTTGGTGGACCTGAACATGCTTGTATGCATCTATTATATGCAAGATTTATAACAAAAGCCCTTAGAGACATGGGCTACTTAAACTTTGCTGAACCATTCTTGAGCTTAACTCACCAAGGATTAATCTTAGGGCCAGATGGACTTAAAATGAGTAAATCAAAAGGAAATACTATTTCTCCTGATGATTATATTAAAGATTATGGTGCTGACGTATTTAGAATGTATTTAATGTTTGGCTTTGGATATACTGAAGGCGGAGCATGGAGTGATGACGGAATCAAATCTGTTGGTAAATTTGTAGACAGAATTGAAAGAACTTTAGAAGCAGCTAGGGAAGTTATAAGCACTTGTCATGATGATTCTTCAATAAAAGCTACTACTGATGCTCAAGAAAAAGAATTAAACTTCTGGAGACATACAGCTATTAAAGGTGTTAGCGAAGATGGAGAGAAAATGCAATTTAATACAGCTATTGCAAGACTTATGGAATTTACAAATGCTCTTCACAAATATCTTCAAGAACCAGTTAAAAATTCTGTAGTATTAACAGAAACTATAGTCGATTTCTTAAAATTACTTGCACCATTTGCCCCTCACTTTACAGAGGAACAATGGAACTTACTAGGAAACACAGCAACAATCTTTAACGAAAAATGGCCAGAATTTAATCCTTCTGCCTTAATCAAAGATGAAGTTGAAATTGCAATCCAAATTAATGGTAAGATAAAAGCAAAAATCGATGTACCTTCAAACTTAGATGAAGAAGGCATAAAGAAAGCTTCTTTAGAAAATGAAACTATTAAAGAAAATACTGAAGGTAAAACTATAGTCAAGGTTATTGTAATTAAAGGAAGACTTGTTAATATAGTTATTAAATAGTCTTCAAATTTCTAATTAAAAATAGAAGGTACAAAATGATTTTCTAACTCATTTTGTACCTTCTATTTTTTCAACTTATGTATCTATAATAATAATTTATTAAGCATAAGCATCAATTATATTATTACTCCCGTCACTTGATTTTTCTGCATTAATATTATTTTTATTTGAAGCACTATCTGCATTAGGTGGTGGTGCTTGCTTATTAGAAACACCACTTGTCTTATTAGATTTTGCCGCTTCAATTTCTGACTCAATTGTTTGTATCTGAGCTTGTAATTCTGCAACTTTTGCACTCTTTGTTTTCTCATCATCTTTACTTGCTTGTTCTGTTTGTATTTCTTGAGTAAGAGTTGCCTTTTGTTTCTCAAGAGAACTTGTATTAGTACTACTTGTACTTGTTGTTGAATATGAAGTATTGGCTGCTGATGCGACTGATGCAATATTCATAATTTTCCTCCCACATTTTATTATTTTATTTAAAACTGTTTTTCTACATTACTGTTTGAAAAGCACTTTGAATAACATCTTCTTGTTCTTGTGTGATTGTTCCAGCTGTTACTAAGCTATCTAACGGATTGGTTCTTGTACTTGTTGTTTGTGATGCGTTTGGTCTATTGGCTTTCATTGCTGCTTCAAAAGCACTTTGTATTGCATCTTCTTGCTCTTGCGTAATTGTTCCAGCCGTTACCAAACTATCTAATGGATTGGTTCTTGTACTTGTTGTTTCACTACTTGATCTGCTAGCTTTAATTGCAGATTGAAAAGTACTTTGAATTTCTTCTTTTTGTTCCTGTGTAATTGTACCTGATGTTACTAAACTATCTAAAGGACTTTGATGTCTAGCTTTATTACTATATGTTCCTGAAGCTTGAATTTCCTTGCCTCCAGATTGAAATACACTTTGAATAGCATTTGCTTGATCTTGAGTAATTGTTCCAGCAGATACCAAACCATCCAAAGGACTATTGCTACTACTTGATGTAACTTGCGTAGATTGAAGTGCTTGTTGACTAATTAATATGGAATCACTCTCTTCTTGCTTTTTTTGATGTTGCATTTTAACTTGTTCTAAAATCTTTGCTTCTTGTATTCTTTTTAAAGCATACACATCAATGGTGCTTTGACTATTACTTATTGTATTCATATCATTGTCTCCTTTAATCTGCTTCCCTGCATATATTTTATCCTATAATAACTTTATCGAAATATATACCTTATAATCTAACGTAATGTTGTGGCAATTTTGTGGCAAACTTGTGGCAACTTCATTCATCTTAAATTTATAATAATTTTGTATTGTGTATGTGGTAAAATATACTTCGAGGTGAAATAAATTCATGGATAAAAAATTAATATATATCGCTGATGATGAAATTAATATTTGTAACATTATAAAATCATTTTTGATTAAAGATGGTTTTGATGTAGAAATTTTTAATGATGGACGTTCTATTCTTGAAGCTTTTAATAAAAAACAAGCCGATATGTTGATATTAGATATAATGATGCCTGAGATAGATGGATATGCACTTTGCTCATTAATACGTCTTAAAAGTTGTGTTCCAATAATAATTGTATCTGCTAAAGATACAGAGTCTGACAAAATTGCTGGTCTTAAATTAGGCAGCGATGACTATCTTACTAAACCTTTCAGCCCATTAGAACTTATTGCACGAATTAATAGCATTTTTAGAAGAATAGATTTGGACAAGACTCCTACTAATAATCATCAAATTGTTAAATTCGCAGATATTCTAATAAATTTTGATACTAAGCAAGTTGAAGTTAATAATACACTCTTGAATCTTACAGTAATGGAATTATCCTTGCTCTACTACCTTATAAATAATAAAAATAGAGCTATTAGTCGTAGTGAACTTTTAGATAAAGTTTGGGGCTTTGAAAATAAGGTAGAAACTAGAGCTACTGATGATATGATAAAAAGAATTAGAAAAAAGCTATCTAATGCTGGTTCAAAACTGAAAATTGATACAATATGGGGTTTTGGGTTCACAATAAAAAATGAGGAATGATATTATGAAAAGAAATACAATAAAATGGAGAATTTTTAAATATAACATTATTGTAATTATCATGTTAATTACGTTAACTACAATAATATTTAATGTAGCTATACACTTTTACCTTGAAAAAGATATTGTAACGCAGCTGAATAAAATAGCATTCAATGCTGAGGATACTGCATTGCAACATGGACCAGACTTTTTCAAAAAGATGCCTCCAACAGCACCTCCTGATCATAATTTACAGAACAACAAACTACCACCTATTGATCCACAAGACACTAGCGATGTTTTTAAGTATTATTTTATGTTAGAGCGTTCACTTAAAGAACCTCTTACTTTACTAAATGCAGACTTTATATTGTTGGATCAAAATAAAGTTAGAATTACCCCTTTTCCAGATAAACATGATTCTACGTCTCCCGATCTTATAAAACAGTTAATAAATGAAATTAGTAAATACAACACAAATAATCAAGAAAAGTACATAAGCTTCAATTTATCAAGTACTAATTACATAGCTATTATTAAACCTGTATCCGATAAAAATTCTTTTGGTTTAGGCTGGATAATTATATACTCAAATATTCAACAAATAAATCAACTTCAACTAGGTATAAATTTAATTCTTTTACTTATACTTATTTTTTCTGCTTTAATTACAATAGTATTTTCATCTAAGGTATCAAATAAAATATCTGAACCCTTTTCGCACCTTAATCAATATATAAGTTATATTTCAGAAAGAAACTTTGGAAATAAAATTGAAATGCCAGTATATGATGAGTTGTGTGAATTAGTAAACAACATTAATATTATGTCTGAAAAACTTGAAACTCATGATAAAGCTCAAAAAACTTTTCTGCAAAACGTATCTCATGAATTTAGAACTCCACTTATGTCTATTCAAAGTTATACTGAAGGAATAAAATATGATGTTATTGATAGTAATAGTGCCGTTCCCATTATACTTAGTGAAATTAAACGTATGACTAGTTTAGTAGAAGATTTACTATATTTATCACGTCTTGATGCAATTGAGGAAAACTATAACTATAGTAACTTAAATTTTAATGGATTGATAAATAGATGTGTGGATAGCATGAACTTAATTTCTGAGAACAGTAATATAACTCTTACTATTAACTTGCCAAAAGAAGTAGTTAAAATTCACGGTGATGAAGAAAAACTTTCTCGTGCAATTACTAATATTATAAGTAATTGTATAAGATATGCAACTAGTGTTGTTATTATAGAATTAAAAATTCTAGACAATGAGAAGAGGGCACAACTTATTATATCTGATGATGGTCCAGGCTTTGAATCCAATGAACTTCCTAATATATTTGAAAGATTCTACAAGGGAGCTAAAGGAAACTGTGGTCTTGGGCTATCCATAAGTAAAAATGTTATTGAAAAACTAAATGGCAAAATTAGTGCGAGTAATTCAAAAACAGGTGCTTTATTTTTAATAGAATTACCTATAGACATTAATTAAAATTAATGCCCAATGTACATTGGACATTAATTTTATAAATTTATTTTATTCTTCTTCATTTAGTACTTCTTTAAATTCCAAAAGTATCTTTTTTACCAGATCTTCATCTAGAGGTTTATATTCATTAATATATCCTGATGAATCCAATGATTCATACGCTTTTTTACTCATATAAATCCAATTCTCTGGTATATATATCCATACTATATCTTCATATTTACAACTTAATAAAAAATGTTCTATTCCCCAAAATGCATACTCTTCTATTTCATGCAACTTTTTAAAAATTTTATAATCATCAACGACCTTTGAAGTTAATTCATATTCATATATATCAACATAAAAATAATCAAACTTTTCCCCTTTTGCCTTAGCCGCATCACCTTTGATTATTTTTATCTTTTCATCTTGAATAAAGTTATAATCATATAAACTTATTACTTCTTCACTGCTTTCATATACAATAACTTCTTCTACATTGCACTTTCTAGCAATTTCTTGAGCTACATATCCTAGTCCTAACCCAACAATTCCAACTTTTCCATGCGCAGCATGAATAGCTTCATAAGAACTTTCTATTTCTTTAGGCGTCAGCTTCATTGAATTAATGTTATTTTTATATATTTGAATCATATCTACATCATATTCTTCTTTATTTTCATACATATACCCTTGTAAATTTTGTTTTTTTATGATATTTTTAGTTATCTTATAGTTACCACAAGTTCCTGAATTGATTATTTTACTATATCTATTCATCTCTTGGAACACAAAATTTTTATTATATGGCTTCATAGTTAATTCCCCTTCTTGAAATATTTAACTCAAAAGTTTTAATTTATATGATGTCTAGCCACTGTAAGACTCCCACTTCTTTAAGTTTTGAGATAACATTGGCGCGACCACAGCTAAGATTCAGATGAGATAAACCTACCTGAATCAAGTTTCACTTGATGTTTAACTATACATTTATATATTTAATAAACCATATCATAATAGCACATTATTCCCATTAATATAACTGCTAATTACTTTTTATTTTGATATATATATGCTATACTTACGTTAATGATTTGACATCATTAATATTTTTTTAAAGTAGGTGTTTTTATGAAAAATGTTACTATAAGCGAACAAGCTTATGATGAATTTAAAGCTTTTCTAGAAGAAAATAAAATAACTGATTTAACTATTAGACTAAATTATGCTGGTACTGCATGTAGTGGTCCAATTTTCAACATATCAGTTTCAGAAGCTACTGATGCTGATGAAGTTGAAAAAGTCAACGACATTTCATTTATATATGATAAAAGTCTAATTGAACAATTTGGTGGTTTTATAATTCTTTCTTCTGAAGAAAATGAAGGCAATGGATTAAGCTTAAAGCCTATCAATGAACCTGAAGGCGGATGCGGTGGATCTTGTTCTGGATGCCACTAATATTATCCTTTACACGGAATGTAGAATAAATGTAACAATGTTTATTCTACATTCTTTTATTTTTCTTTATCCGTCACTTCTAATTTCCATTGTAAATCCACATACTCTTCACTTATATTATATATACCAGCTAACATGTCTATCCAGTAATGTTCTTTTATAACCTTCTTTTCCTTCGCTTCTCCTGTAATTCCATTTAAAGTTTCTTCATTAAATTTATTTAGGTAGCCATCTATTCTTGAAGAAATTTCATACATAGATTTAAAAGACTGTAAATCTTGACCTTGTAACTGTAATTTACTTTTCTCATTTCTCATTTCTCTATTTAAAACAGATAACGTGTATTCTTTTATTTTTCCATGTATATCATTTTCCATTATTTTATTTGTTTTTATACTCTTAGAAAAAATCGGTATTGAACTTTGTGTATACGCTCCATATTGTTGCCATAACTCTATTATATCACCAGTGATAAGATCATAATTCTTATGAAGTTTTAACAAGTCCTCATTTTTAATACTACCTTCTTCAATACTTTTTAATAATATATCCATGTTTCTTTCATTTCTTTGCTTAACATCTTCTATATTTATAAATGATTGCTGACCTATTTTGTATTTATAATTATTTAATTTAACTACTGCATATATGTTCATTATTACACTTACTATAAGGACTATAGCTATTATCATTACATAATCTATATTTTTTATCCCTTTAATCAAGAAGTATCCCTCCTGCCTTATAATTCATTTTAACATATATGTTTATATTTGCATATTTAAAGTTAATTTATAATATTAATATAAGGCATATTGACTTGTTATTTTTTGGGTTAGTTAAATATATCTCTATCTAGCCCATTCATGTATAGCTTCATTAACCATTTTCAATCCTATATTTCCTTCTATAACTTCTTTTTGTTCTGTATTTATTCTTCTTATTTCTCCATACGGATTATTTAAAGATAACTCTTCATTACCAGATATAACCCATATTATATTTTTATTTATTGGTTTAAACTTCAATTCTTTTTCTCCAACACCATCAGTAAAATATATTAATACAGATTTCCTTAAATTATTATCAATAGCATATTGAAATACTGGTGAAAATTGTGTTGAACCATTATCTTTGGATCTATTCTTTATGTCTTTTTCATTTTTAAGTTCATATATATTTCTAATTTCACTATCACACTCAATAATTGTCACTTTATTTTTAGTGCTTGAAGTTATTGATAATATTTCTATCAATATTTTGTGCATATCTTCTTCTTTTATACTGGCACTTATGTCAATAGCCACAATTAATTCTGTTTCATTGCGCGGCAATCTTCCTCTTAAATCCAATCTATCTGGCTGTCTTCTGTTCCTTCTCGTTATTGTTTTTTTATATCCTGATTTTACAGTTGGTAAAATACTTTTAAGAATCACTTGCCAAGGTATTTCTGCCTTTTCTTTATAAGCTAAAATTATATTTTCTAATCCCTTAGGAGTATTCTTATTATACGCACTTATAGCTGTTTTTTTTGTTAAACTTTTAATATCTTCTTCACTTAACTCTATTTGATCCCATAACTCATGTGCTTTTGTAATATCTATTTCATGTTTAAAATCATCCTCTTTGCTTACTTTGCTTTCCTTAATTCTTGATTTAATCGATTTATAAATCGCGTCAGCATATTCTTCTATACTTCTATTTTCTTCAAGAGATATATTATATTCCATATTTATTCCGCTAAGTTTATTACTGTATGTTGGTAAATCCTTTATATATTGATTTACCGAAATATCCAACGCAACCCCTATAGCTTCTTTATTAAATCTACTTTTTAGCTTTCTCTCTCTCAAAAAATGGGAATTCATTATATGGTATATTTCATGCTTAAATAAAGCTGCCATTTCTTTTTTTGTACAATTTAAAAAGAAAAAAGGATTAAAATACATATTGAACCCATCACGCTTAGGAATTGTAGCTATTGGCACTGTTAATTTAGTATTTATATCTCTCCTTATTCTAAGCATGAATTGTCCAAAAAAGACATCTTGGTTTTGTAATAAATATAATATGATATCTTCCACTAATTCAAAGAAACTTCTTTTATATTGATCATTAAATTCAACATTTCCCTCTAATGAATACGCTTCTTTTAATAGCTGTTGTCTTTTTTCTTCAAAATCCATATGCATTTTCTCCTTTCTTTTTTCTTAGGAAGCTCGACTCACATTCGTTCGCTAAGCACATGATTCACATAAAATATTTTTAAAGGAAGTTAATTCGCATGCGCTAATTAAATATATTGAAAAATGCCTCTAAAAACTCTTCATTATCTAATAATTGCTTATATATTCCATCTTTATAATCTCGTTTTATTTCTTTCATTATTCCAAGTCTTAAATCTCTAGGATATAGATTTAAAAGTTCCGAAAATAACACAAAATTCTTTTCCATGGGAATATCTTCTAAATACCTTAGCGAATTTTTTGCTAAAATATATAATCTTGAATGATTTTCTTTTTCTATTTTTTCTCTTAATTCAGAATCTAAAATCTCGCTACTAAATATGTCTTCACATCTTAGTAAAGGCTTTTTTAAATTAATCAAAAAGTTCCCAAAATCATTTGCAATGTTTATTCCAACATTTCCTCTTACAACATTTAAAAATATATCAAAAGAATACTTCCCTTTATTTTTTAAATATATTTCATAGGCCTTTGATACCCTCTCCCAACTTCTAGGAGTAGCCTTTATAGTTTCCTCAGCATTTGGCATATGTAAATACTCTGGAAATGTTGATAAAAATTCTATAATATGTTCATTAAGATTTCCTTCTGGGCTCATTCCCCATTTAATCCATTCCTTAATATCTGAATCAAGCTTTACCCAAACAAATCTATCTTCTTGTGCTGGATCCATGTCTACAACATCATATTTGCTACTATAAAAACCATCATTTTTATTAGAAGGATTCATAGCTGCAATTACCTTAACTCTATTATTTAATATGTATCCATTAATTTCTCTATTTAAAATAAGATTCATAAGCTCTTGAGCGACTGCATGGTCACATCTATTTAATTCATCTATAAATAAAATCACACTTCTGTGTTCATCTTCTTTTAAAATTTTTTCAATCTGAATTAGTTTATTATGTGTTGCATATATAGTCATTCCATTCTCAACTATAGGCAATCCTCCTATTTCTCCTTCTTTGAGTAAGTTAGCATCAATTGTAACTAAATAATACCCATTGTTTTTAGCTATTAGCTTAACTAAAGAAGTTTTTCCAACTCCACTTTCTCCTATAATTAAAGGTACATCATTTGATGCAACTATTAAATCTACTGTACTTAAACATTCTGAATAATTCAATATTTACACCTCTATTCTATTCATCAAAACAGTTTTACATTGATAACTCATAGTCTACTAATAATTTTTTAGCATTTTTACTTCCATATTCTCTTACAAAATTAATTTTATTCATTTCTAAAATCTCTAATTCCAAGAAATCTTCTATGTATTTCTTTTCAATATTTTCGTCTTTAATTTTATTCTTAACAACCTAAACTACTAAG
>Ga0224516_1000140_pt1 | contig 18237 bp, 15 predicted proteins | sample IRFST0metaG_FD_179884 | JGI IMG/M metagenome (GOLD analysis project Ga0224516, IMG submission 179884) | Peat soil microbial communities from Stordalen Mire, Sweden - IR.F.S.T0 | ecosystem: Environmental > Terrestrial > Soil > Wetlands > Peat | place: Sweden: Norrbotten County, Stordalen Mire... | reverse complement strand
CTTCACAAGCTCCTTGAGATAGCTGTCGCTTAGCAGGGGCACTTCTATGCCGAGTTCAGAGAACCTCGGTCGCCAGATGTCAAGCAATGGGCGCACGTCATCAGTTTGTTGTATCTCAGGTGAGTGTCCGTGCACGTACTTGATTTCCTGCCTGCAGCGCCTAGAGAATGATGCCCATATCTCATCGAGGGGTCTTTCCAAGTCAATCGCGTACGTAAACCTCAAGTACCCCCTATACCTCTTCTTCCAGGTGAAGGAGCGTACGTCGAGGAAATTTGGGACAGTGACAAAACCAACGAAATTCGGCGCGATCTTATCGATCTCCCTGCACAGCTCGTCTGTTACTTGCTCGAAGATCTTTTCCTTAGTAATTGCCTTGAGCGCCTGCACGCTCGGATCAAAAGCTGGACCTAAATACCACAATTGTGTGTCGATGGGCGGCGGTGACCCCATATTAGTCAGTCCGAAGCGATCTCGCCAAATAAAAAACGGAAATACGCATCTCAGCTCTTCTCCTGAGTATACACAATAGGGCACGAATCGGTACTTCGAATTTCGCTCAACGGCCTTAAGGAAGTTCCACTTGTGAAATAATAATCCCTCTGGGCTAGTTTCGACAAACTGGTCCCATCTCTTTTTATCGTCAAGTAACTCAACAGCCATTTTTACACACTACATAAGACATGCGCTTTTTGTTGACCTGTTTCGATCTGGAATCTGGCTAAAGCTGTTTCGCTTGTTCACATTGCTTCACTTTATTGGTTTCTTAGGGCCCGCTAGTCCCGGCGCCGACCGTTTCCATGCTCACAGCTTGCCTTTGGGAACTGCCGGTTCGTGTGTAGCACGCCGATGCAAGATTCGCTTGACTCTCAGCATTGAGCCGGCTAACCTTGGATAGGCAACGCTGGCTATCTTTGCCAACGCATCAATTCTTGAGACGTAGCAAAACGGTTCTAGCACCGGATTAAACTTTGATTTATATCGAGAAGGACCAGGTTCGCATAAATCCAACTTCTTAAAGCCCGCTGATTTTGCCCGTTGAATGACTTCCCAATCAAGAAATTCATTCACATCAAGATCCCTGCGCACACTAACGCCACCGATCCAAATGCAATACCGCTCCTTTTGCATCGCACAGCACGCGGTGGCGGTTGCGAGGCTTCCGTCGACGCTGAGGTTGTACACGGTTATTTCCTGGGGAAACGTCTTCACAAGCTCCTTGAGATAGCTGTCGCTTAGCAGGGGCACTTCTATGCCGAGTTCAGAGAACCTCGGTCGCCAGATGTCAAGCAATGGGCGCACGTCATCAGTTTGTTGTATCTCAGGTGAGTGTGCGTGCGTCCGCTTTATTTTCTGCCTGCAGCGCCTAGAGAATGATGCCCATATCTCATCGAGGGGTCTTTCCAAGTCAATAGCGTACGTGAACCCTATATGCGCCGTGAAGTCTTTCCAAATAAAGGAGCGTACGTCGAGGAAATTTGGGACAGTGACAAAACCAACGAAATTCGGCGCGATCTTATCGATCTCCCTGCACAGCTCGTCTGTTACTTGCTCGAAGATCTTTTCTTTGGCACTTGCTTTGAGCGCTTGTATGCTCGGATCAAAGGCGGGACCTAAATACCATATTTGTGTGCCTCGTGGCGGAGAAAGCATGTGAGTCATTACCCGCCTTCGCCCGACAAAAAACGGGAATATGCACCTCAGCTCTTCTCCTGAGTATATGCCATAGGGCACGAACCGGTACCTCGAATGGCGTTCCACAGTCTTAAGGAAGTCCCACTTATGAAACAGGAATCCTTGTGGGCTAGCGTCGACAAACCGGTCCCACATCTTTTTATTGTCAAGCAGCTCAACAACCATTTTTGCATCCTTGTAACGCGATATGGTGAAATCCACGAGAATGAGTGGCGAGCACAGGCAAGCCAGTCTTTTCTACACTGTGGTCGCTGCACATTCAGAAAAACTACTCTAAATGTTTTGTAATACTGTCCTATTGAGGCAGTTCTCCATGACTTTAACGACAGGGCCCCCCACATAATTGCCACTTTTCCTAACATAATCATAGTTAAAGATCATTGCTATTCTTTGAGCCCATCATTCCAGCGCAGTTTGTTTGAATAAAAAGGCGTCACTTCGTTTGTTATTATGTTTCGGGTATCGCCAATTGATATCACTAGCAGCATACCGCGCGTGATTACCTTTAAAACGATGGTTAGTAGTCCTCTTGGTATGTCGGCAATATGAGTAATCGAAGTGTGTATAGCAGATCAGCACCCTGTTCTGTCACCCTCCTCGAACCTTCTCTGTGCTGTTTTTAACGTTTATTTAAGAAGCGGCCTTCTTAACCTCTTCGAATAGTATAACTTCGAATAGTATAATAATATCTTTAAATGAGCGAGTTGTTTCAAGCTTTATGAGTAGGAAGACAATTAGTCGATTATGGCTCATATTCATAAAGCGTGCTCAAAAATGAAAGAGGTCTCTTGGGTTAGAGAAGGCGTTTGTTAACACTCTGACTCGGGGAAGGATAACCTACATACTCCTACAAGAGATATTTTCAGCGAAATAACAAAAACGAATCGACGGCCTATTACAATAGATGTGAAAAGTGGGTCTCACAGGGAAACGTTTACTGGTTGCGAGGATTATACATATATAAACGCAGAATCACGCTCTGGACGTCCAACAAGATTGATTTTGCGTCCTGTTTCGAATATGCTCACTAAAAGGCAAAGAAGCGTCGATAGCATGATTGAAGTCGTTCGGTATGAATCAAGCTATAAATCTCGATGGGATGATTTCGTTCGTAACTCCAATAACGGGAGCTTTCTTTTCTTTCGAGATTACATGGATTACCACTTAGACAGGTTCCTAGATTCATCGCTTCTTTTTTTTGAAGAAGACGATTTAGTCGCTCTCATGCCCGCAAATATCGCGGATGACATTTTTTGCAGTCATGCTGGTTTGACATTTGGAGGGGTGATATCTGATCGAAAGAAGATGAGAATCGAGTTGATGTTGGACGTATTTGACTCTTTAATGGAGTATCTAAGCCAACATCGGATTAAGACCATAGTGTACAAACCAATTCCGCATATTTACCATACGGTCCCAGCAGAGGAGGATCTTTATGCACTTTTTCGACATGGTGCAAGGCTAATCAGACGCGATGTCTCTTCTGCCATTGTTTTCGATGAACCTATCCCATTTAGTAAATCAAGAAGGCGGGGGATAACGCTCGCCAAGAAGAGCGGGATCACAATTACGCGAACTGATGATTTTGAAGCGTTTATGTCCATAGTAGGGGGGGTGCTCAAGAGTAAGTATAACGTAAAGCCCACTCATACGTCGAGTGAGATAGTATCCCTCGCGCAGAAATTCCCTGAAAATATTAAGCTTTTTGCCGCGTACAGGGATGAGATAATGCTTGCAGGCGTGATTATCTACGAAAGTGGACCCGTCGCTCACGCGCAATATATCGCATCGAGCGATACAGCGAAAAAAATGGGGGTCGCAGATTTAGTGTTTGACTCCATAATCTCTCATTATTCAACCGAAAAGAAGTATTTTGATTTTGGGATATCAACGGAAAAAGGTGGAGCTTACCTAAATAGTGGCCTTGCTGCGAACAAGCAATATTTTGGCGCCCGAGCCATTATGTACGACACTTATGAAGTAGATGTGGCAAATAGTAGATCCCTATAAGATATGCTTCAAGACTAGGGTGTTATGAAATTACGCATTAACACACGATTGTGCTCCGGTCGTGAATTACGTAACAACACGGTAGTAGGAGCCCGAGCATGATTGATATAGTCAGGTATGAATCAAGCTATAAATCTCGATGGAATGATTTCATAAGCAAGTCTAAAAACGGGAGCTTTCTTTTCTTTCGAGACTACATGGAATATCACAAAGACAGGTTCTTTGATTCATCGCTTCTTTTTTTTGAGGACGACGTCCTGATCGCTGTTATGCCAGCAAATGTATCGGGCAGTGTTTTACAAAGCCACGAAGGTCTCACTTTTGGAGGCGTCACATCAAACAAACAAATGAGAATCGAGTTGATGTTGGACGTATTTGACTCTTTAATGGAGTATCTAAGCCAACATCGGATTAAGACCATAGTGTACAAACCAATTCCGCATATTTACCATACGGTCCCAGCAGAGGAGGATCTTTATGCACTTTTTCGACATGGTGCAAGGCTAATCAGACGCGATGTCTCTTCTGCCATTGTTTTCGATGAACCTATCCCATTTAGTAAATCAAGAAGGCGGGGGATAACGCTCGCCAAGAAGAGCGGGATCACAATTACGCGAACTGATGATTTTGAAGCGTTTATGTCCATAGTAGGGGGGGTGCTCAAGAGTAAGTATAACGTAAAGCCCACTCATACGTCGAGTGAGATAGTATCCCTCGCGCAGAAATTCCCTGAAAATATTAAGCTTTTTGCCGCGTACAGGGATGAGATAATGCTTGCAGGCGTGATTATCTACGAAAGTGGACCCGTCGCTCACGCGCAATATATCGCATCGAGCGATACAGCGAAAAAAATGGGGGTCGCAGATTTAGTGTTTGACTCCATAATCTCTCATTATTCAACCGAAAAGAAGTATTTTGATTTTGGGATATCAACGGAAAAAGGTGGAGCTTACCTAAATAGTGGCCTTGCTGCGAACAAGCAATATTTTGGCGCCCGAGCCATTATGTACGACACTTATGAAGTAGATGTGGCAAATAGTAGATCCCTATAAGATATGCTTCAAGACTAGGGTGTTATGAAATTACGCATTAACACACGATTGTGCTCCGGTCGTGAATTACGTAACAACACGGTAGTAGGAGCCCGAGCATGATTGATATAGTCAGGTATGAATCAAGCTATAAATCTCGATGGAATGATTTCATAAGCAAGTCTAAAAACGGGAGCTTTCTTTTCTTTCGAGACTACATGGAATATCACAAAGACAGGTTCTTTGATTCATCGCTTCTTTTTTTTGAGGACGACGTCCTGATCGCTGTTATGCCAGCAAATGTATCGGGCAGTGTTTTACAAAGCCACGAAGGTCTCACTTTTGGAGGCGTCACATCAAACAAACAAATGAGAATCGAGTTGATGTTGGACGTATTTGACTCTTTAATGGAGTATCTAAGCCAACATCGGATTAAGACCATAGTGTACAAACCAATTCCGCATATTTACCATACGGTCCCAGCAGAGGAGGATCTTTATGCACTTTTTCGACATGGTGCAAGGCTAATCAGACGCGATGTCTCTTCTGCCATTGTTTTCGATGAACCTATCCCATTTAACAGAAGAAGAAGGCGAGGGATAACGCTCGCCAAGAAGAGCGGGATCACAATTACGCGAACTGATGATTTTGAAGCGTTTATGTCCATAGAGGTGGGGGTGCTCGAGAGTAAGTATAACGTAAAGCCCACTCATACATCGAGTGAGATAACATCCCTCGCGCAGAAATTCCCTGAAAATATTAAGCTTTTTGCCGCTTATAGGGATGAGATAATGCTTGCAGGCGTGATTATCTACGAAAGGAAACCCGTCGTTCATGGACAGTACGCCGCATCGAGCGAAATAGGACGTAAAATGAGGGCCGCAGACTTGCTCTGGAACTTCTTAATAACTCATTATTCAACCGAAAAGAAGTATTTTGATTTTGGGATATCAACGGAAAAAGGTGGAGCTTACCTAAATAGTGGCCTTGCTGCGTACAAGGAAAGTTTTGGCGCCCGAGCCGTCATGTATGATACTTACGAAGTAGACGTTGCAAATAATAGATCGCCTTCAGATCCACCCTAGATCATTGTCTGTGAAATAACGTTAACGGGACGGATGTTTCCACTTGCATCGCTTCCAAAAACTTATTGCGCATAACTGATCACGTTAAGTTGCTTGAGCTTAGTGCCAACGAACCGTAATTATATTGCATTTATCTTATCGTTTTTATCTCATTCTTAACGTATCCCCGTGAATCAATGAAGCTCGAGACCCGCATCAACCTGAAAGACGTAGGCATAAAACAATTACTAGCCACGGTGCTTTCGCTTCAAATCGCATTGTGGACGCTAATGGGACTAAACGTTTTAGGAGTCTCGATCCCGATTGTTCAGCCGCTTATAGGCTTTGTGTATCTCACTTTCGTCCCTGGGACCCTTATATTAGCAGCCCTCAGACTGCGCAACCTGGGTATCGTTGAAGCTGTATTATATGCGGCGGGGCTGAGCATCACAGTCGTGATGACGATCGGGCTTGTAGATACCATTGTCTTCAATGCAGTCAACGTGATTAAACCGTTCTCTAGTCTTAGTGTCATTAGCTCGGTAAGCTTGGTGGTACTGGTATTGTGTGCTGTTGCCTACTTCAGAAACAGAACAATGGGCCATGTCCGTTACCCCCCCGGTTTGGGTAAAGGTCTAAACTCGATATCTCTTTTCAACACCGAAATATCGGTCCCGTTGACTCCAACGTTATTTTTAGTCATACTACCTTTTATCACAGTTTTTAGCACCTACCTTGTCAATACTTACAACGTACCTGTGGGGCAGTTTGCTCTTTACTTAATACTTGGTGCCGTTGTCCTTTTAATCGCGTTTACTAGGTTCATTCCGCCGAAACTATATCCCTTAGCAGTTTTTGTGATAGCCTTATCGCTCCTATTTCAAGAGACACTTATCTCAGCGTTTGTAACTGGATGGGACATTCTGAGTGAGTGGAGCTTAGCTAACTCCGTATTGACTGCAGGTGCCTGGAATCCCAGTCTGCTCAATCACTATGATGGTATGTTAAGCATAGTTGCAGTTGCGCCTGTTTACTCCATCATCTCGGGCCTCGACCTCATATGGGTTTTTAAGATAGTGTATCCCGCAATATTTGCCCTGGTCCCGCTTGGCTTATACCAAATATTTCGCAGACAGGTGGATGAGAAAATAGCGTTCCTGTCGAGTTTCTTTTTCATGTCGATCGTGAGCTTTTTCGTCGAAATGACTCAATTGGGAAGACAGGAAATAGCCGAGTTTTTCTTTGTTTTATTAATTTTGCTGCTCGTAAGCAAAGAGATGAACAAAACGATCCAATCAGCGCTTTTTGTAGTATTCAGTCTATCACTGGTGGTATCCCATTACGGCTTGACGTACATAGCCCTATTTTTCTTTTTTGTGATGTGGCTCGTATTAGCCGTAGCACCCGTCGATGGATCAAAACCGACTATGTCGTTATTACGAATTAAGAGGGGGGCCCGCAAGGACAATCAGATCTTCGTTCCATCCCCTGAATCATCCCCGAGAAGCGCTGTAACGATTCTCTCCATCTTGGTACTTTTCATTGCGTCATTTGCGTGGTACGCTTTCACTGCGCAAACGGAAATCCTTTCAATTGTCTCCTCACTCGGGAGCCAAATTGCAGGTTCAATACAAAACATGTTCAACCCTACATATAGCCAAGCCGTAAACATCGCGGCCCAACAGGCGCATGCACCGCAAGGCTCCATCCTTCATCGGGTAGTATCCGCAGCCGACGCGTCTTTTTACTACCTCAACCAGTTCTTTATCCTAGTGGGCGTGTGCGTGGTAATTTTTCTGAAAAAGCACCGCTTCAGGTTTCAACGCCCCTATGTGGTCATCTCGACTACCGCGTTAGGATTCCTGATCGTTGCTATAGCTGTTCCTTATCTCAGCGCCTCTTTAAACTGGTCTCGGGTGTTCCAAATTGCGTCGATCTTATTGGCGCCATTCCTCGCCGTAGGTTTCATCAAAATCGGTGAGGGCGGTAGCGCGACAATGAGTAGAGTTAAAAGTAAGCTCGGGTTTGGCAACTCAGCGCGGGTGAATCTCTCACGTTTGACAAGGTTGCTCGCCTTATACTTAGTGGTCTATTTGTTTTTTTCGACCGGCTTTGTTTTAGCCCTTGCAGAGGGCAGTCAGACGATCGCGCTAAACAATAAGATTGATGATATGCAGTTCAATCACCAGGAGATCAGCGGCGTCACATGGCTGGCCACTAACGGTGGCGCCATCCCCCTCTCCGGTAAATACGTCACCATATACCACTACTTCAACAGCGTCAGGTACAACGACACCAACGAAACCACCAACGCCACCGGCCAGATTACCCTCACCCAGACCTTGAGCTCCGCCGGTCAAAACGCCTACTATGCCACCTTCGCCGGCGACGCAGCCTACAACCCCGTAACGGCCGGCGGCGTCAACGTCAGTGTCGGCAGCAGCCAAGCCACCAGCCAAGCCACCAGCCAAGCCACCACATACGGAGTACTCACCACATCCGAAGGGAGCGTTGTTCAAACCATCACCCTCGCCGCGTCCACCACGACCCCTGCAGTCGGCCAGCCCGTCACCTTCACCGCCACTCTCACAGGTGCACAGGTCGCATACGGAGATGAATACAGATCAATGTTAATTGGAGCTCTCGACCCACCAGCAAAAGGGTTGATACTACAAAACACATCAGCTGGTGGTAGTTTCATCTTCCTGGGCACTTACAACATTGAACACAATCAGGCTGACATACCCTTAAAAATAGGTGTGAATCCCGTGGTGTCTATACAAAATGTCACACCCTTTGTTAGTAACAAAAGTCTGATTTACTCTAATGGAGGTGCTAATGTATATTCGTGAGAGAAGACTTTCTTTCCCGTATAACAATGACAGTCTCGGTGTTTGACAGAATAAGTAATAACTCGCTCTTCAGATTCCTGCTTTATTGATCTAACGTGAATTCCTTCTCTATCGAGACGATGTGAAGATGAGGCATGGTTAACGCTTTGCTACGGGCGTGTCTGCCCGGGACTAAAAGATACAGCAGAACCCTGAGTATCTCGAGCTGTTTGTTTAGGAAGACAGCTCCTAGAGATTTGTCGGCCGTCATGGTAATCCCTCTCAGCTCCACGCAATCTCGCAACAATAACGTCACCTTGTTGCAAACAAGCTCAATTTACGCGTTTCGTGTGTTATTGCAAAGCTATGGACAGCGGCGATTGCTTTGTGCTCGCAATTGAAGCATTCTAGCTACTTACTTTTCCGGGTGGAATCTCATCCATTTCAGCTCCGTGTCAATGCTCTCATTTGACGCGAAGTCTATGCATTACTTACTCACCGCGAGTTCTAAGATTCTGCGCCAGCGCTCTACTGCCCTAATGTACGTGAATTTTTGCTCGATTACGTTGTGGGCATTTGCAACAATTCTCTCTATATCGGGGTGAGATATCGCCCTTGTTATGTTCTCAGCGATCACTGCGGGGGTGTGATCCTCCATGATGAAGCCCGTTTCTTCATCCCTGATCACATCTACAATGCCTCCTTTTGCTGTAGCCAAAACCGGGGCTCCACACGCCATGGCTTCTAAAACAGATGTAGGAAAGGCATCGAAATACGTAGGAAGAACAAACAGCCTTAATCGATTGAAATAATCCGGGAGGCCTTTTTCTATCCAGCCTATGACTTCAATATCGACACCAAGTTCTTCAAAGAGGGCCCTACTCTTTTCGTCGACATAATGCGACAATTTTCCCGATCCACCGATGAGGAACTTCACGTTGTTGTAAGACTTGGAAACTAGCGGGATTGCGTCGAGAAATTCGACGATTCCTTTTTCTTTTGCCAGCCGACCAATAAAACCAACGACTAGTTCGCGTTCGTCAATACTCTTGTCTATTTTAAAATATGAGGTATCAACAAACCGAGCTCCTTCGGGAAGGAGTTTGCTCTGGTACTTTGCTAGCTTTAGCTCTTCGATCAGCGTAGAAGTCTCGGGCGAGAGTCCATCAAACAGCTTGAGAAGAAGCGGGTCTTGTAGGCTAAATATTCTTGTGAGCAGAAGTTTTTTGCTGCTTATGCTTCTGGTGATGACGTCTATCGTTCTCTTTCCCAGAAGCTTCGAAGTAATTACAGGTATCAGATAAAACGGATTTGCCATATAAAAAACAACGATATCCACTTCACCGCGAATTCTCATAAGTTCTAGGCTGCTTTTCGCCTGCGCGAGAATACATTTAACGATCCACAAAAGCCCAGAATAGAGTGTCGGTTTTTTTTCGGCTACATAATGTAATCCTACACCTATATCGCGAAGTTCGACTTTTTCAGACACTACATTGATCCTGTCCGTATTTCCGTCTATCACCACAATTTCTTTGCAAAGAGGGTCAAGAATTTTGAGCAATTCTGACAAGAATTTGTAGGGTGCTTCAGATTGCCAGGGGAAGGAAACAATGGCAACTCGGCATTTTTGGTCATTTTCCAAAGATGCTTCTGCCATCAAAGTCATAGCGTCTCCAATCGATACCTAAGAGATCGAGGATAGTTGGTGCAACGTCCATCAAAGTTGCTTCCTTTTTGCTGATGTTTCTTTCTTGAACGTTAGAGATCAAGAAGACTGCATGATGTTGCTTATGGTACCCAGGCGAAATATTATGCATAATACTCTTACCAAACCGAGACGCGGGAGTCATCATACCAGCGCAATACGTATCCTCTAACTCAAAAAGGATGTCCGGATAACGCTCGACGTAAGCACCCTCGTACAACTCCTCACGCTTGATGGCCCACTTCGCAACCCGCTCGCCTGTTTCAGGATCTGTGATCTTCAGAATCGCTTTAATGATCGAGTCGCGCACTTGTTCGTAATCGCCTTCGTTAACATTTTCCGTGTTGACACGTATACCCCCGTAAGGGTAGTTTTTGATTCCGGATTGATCGGTCAGGTAGGCAATGCTGTTTTTCCAGTCAACAGGATTTGAGCTGACTATCCAGTCCTTGCCTTTCGGAAACACACGGAGAGCCTTTTCAGCGAAGTTCCCAAGTTCATATTTGTCGACGGCTTTCATTATAGAGAGTTTGAGTTGCGCTGAAGGAGACACGGTACGGGTCACATTCTTTTTGCCATTTTGAATGGTTATCATGCCCATTTCGCGGAGAAATTCATTAAGGTTCACCAAGTTGACCGGCCGCGAACCTATTCCGTGATCGCTCACTACAATGGTCGACGTGTCGGTATCTGTTGCAGCCAAGAATCTCGCAATGATTTCATCGTAGAGCTGATAAAATTCTGGAATTACATTCTTATAGCGATTATTGGTTCGGTAGGCCGGATCATTCTCATCGTAAGAATTCCAGTATGAGTACTGAATTATATCAAGTTCACCAAAGGATACAAAGAACAGATCCCATTCGAGTTCGTTAAGGAGCCGCATCGCGAGTTTCGTCTCACGCTCGAGTTGTTGCTTGGCTAGGTAAATGTAGGAATCCTTATCCCGTTTTCCTGGGAAGTGAGCTATATCCCATCGGAATTCAGAAATATTGTAATCGTCGCTTACGCTAGGTGGACATACGCGCACTTTTTTTGTTATCCCCGATCTGCCTACCATGACCCCATTGACCGGCCAGGGTGGATATCCGACCAGGTGGGGGAGGACGCAAACTCGTTTTCCTATCCCACTTGCGAGGTCCCAAAACGTCTTCCCACGAATCGTTGTGTTATCAACATCCTTATTAACCATCTCGCTCGTTCTGCTCAAAATATCGACAAAGAGCAGGATTCCGTGTCTTGCTGGATTTAACCCAGTATATATCGAGCCCCACGAAGTCGGCGAATCTGGCGGGAAAACGCCATCAAACTGGATATCTCGCGATTCTTCTCTCAGTTTGGAAAAAGTTGGTAAATCATTTTCAAGCTGCGACAAGGTAAGTGAATCCAATGCATCTATTCCAATCACAAGTACTTTTGACATTAGCGCCTACCTACTGGACGAAGCTAATAACCTGCTCCAAAATCTCTTTTTTCACAATTTCTACATCGCGCGTATTATCAATGATCGTGCATTTTCCCGGGAATACATGATCCACTAATCCAAAAAGCTCCTGATAGTTTTCCCACAGTGCCTTCGCATTTTCCGCTGACGTTATTTCTTCTTTTTTTCGCAAGAAGGCGATATCCGGCGGAACTTCAATTAGGAGGATCTTGTCCGGAATAGGCAGCAGTTTAGCATATCTTCTGAGCAGAGATACTTTTTTGGTCTCAGGGTAACCAAATTCCTGACATAAAGAGAAGACCACGTCGTAAATGTACCGATCAAAGATCATGATTCTTTCTTTCGCCGTCTTTTTAGGGATCCATACCCTTCTTATGCCGAATATCACGTAATTGATGAGAACCAGCCGCGGCCACACTTCGCTGAAAATCTTCGTCATTAGTGGACCTTGCTCTCTTTGTGCACCTATTCCTGCGTGCTCCGGGCTAACGTCAAACCTCAAGAGGTTGCTTCCGCCTATCACTCTGAATAGCTTCCTCTGCAAAGAGTACTCACCTTCCAACCACCAAACGCGCCTTACGTGATGCCCCCTCCTCTTGAGCTCACCGCACAAATATGAGGAAAGAGTGCTCTTGCCGGAGCCGTCCATTCCCATGAAATAGATTATAATGGTATCTTTCATTGACGCCTCTGCACCGATTGAGGTTATTCTTAAATATATTTTTAGGCCCACTCAGCATTGTCGAAGGTCTCTGCTTAGTTCTGTTTCAGTTGTCTTAGGCGCGTTACGCTACGCTGCAACACTGTGCCCGAGTTGTTTCAACACTGTAGGGGCGTCAGGATCGTATCCGATTTCGGGCTTTGTTCTTTGTTCTCCTTAAACTCAGTTTGACCGCTTACCAGGCCCGGTAATGAATCCAGACTTTCGAGAGACTCCTGTCGCCCCTATCGCTAAAGCTCATTAGCACGCACCGTCTCATACTTCGCTTATTCAGTTGCCGCAAAGAGTGGTATGAGGCGAACATAAAACTGGCGATAGCGTCAATTTTCAGCTCAAATGCGCCCAAGATAGCCACTGCAAAGTTTTTGCTCAGCACAAGGTAGCCTCATGCATAAAAAAGCTGAATCATTACCTATGCCGAAACGGGAAGCAAACGGCGTTCCTGCGCGCGATACGTAGTTCCCAAAACGTTGAAAAGTCATCGCTACGCAAATTGCTAGCTATATCTGGTTTCTTGGCAAATTAGCCGTTTCGGTTTTTGCGCTAGAAGTCAAGAGCAACGCGCCCTACAAGCGGACTTGTGAGATGTAAGCTTTGGAGTTTCTCAGTTGTCGCACCACATCATGTGGTAAAGCTACAGCAACCGTCGGTTTGTTGCAGTTCCGGTTGCTCTTGATCTTTTCGCCGCTTATACTTCGGCTGACTGCAGTTATCGTTTTCGTCTGGCTGAGGCGGTCTATCTTAGCAGCCGTCTGTACATCTCCACGAGGCCCTCAGCCAGGTCGTCCCACGAATATCGCGCGACGAGACTGCGAGTGTCAACCCGAGGTCCCTTGTCTCTTATTGCGCCGAGAATGCTCGGCATCTGCTCAACGTCATCAACAAAGACAAGACCTGAACCCTCTTTGAATACGTCTGGAAGAGCCCCAAAGCGTGTAGTGACAACTGGCAGATTGCACGCCATGGCTTCCAACACGGAAAGAGGGGTCTCAATGCACGCTTTTGGATCAATCGTTGGAAATACATAGCAATCCGCTAAGTTGTAGACGGCCTCAACGTTCGAGAAATGTTTCTTCCATACCAAGCATCCGGCTCCCTCGAGTTCACGGGCGAGCAGCTCGCTTTCAACCTCGTTCTCCCTCGCCACAATTATCACTTGAGTCCCCTCCGCTTGCTGAATTTGCTTGAAGACGTTAAGGTTCCGAGCTCTTCGCATCGATGCTAGATGCAGAACGACAAAGCTGTCAGATGACAGTTGAAACTCCTCTCTAAGGCGTCTGATGTGTGATTCCTCCATCGGTCTGAACTTGCTTAGGTCAACGCCGTTTGGGAAAAAACAAGTCTCGAAACCAGCCGATCTGAACAACAGGTCGCTTTTTTTCGACTGAAATAGAACAATGTCTGGTCTGAGTGGTTTCAAGAGCCGCTTTGCCCATAGCGAGGGATGGAGGGCTGAGATTACCGTTTTTGCTTCAGGATTCAGTTTGGAAATAAGTTTTGTCGTTAGGATGCCGCGAGTGGTCGGCGTCAAGACAAAATGGATTATATCTGGTCGGAACGTCCGTATGGATCGCCATGCGCTTAGTGAAGAAATTGTGCACTTCGCCACCTCGATTCCTTTGCTCTCGAGGCCGTTTCCTAAGCTTCTAGCAACGTTCCTTTTGCCTTCGTCTACAACATCTGAGAAGTGTCCTACCAAACAGACTTTCATCGCTTCTCTCTAATGTTCATATTGTTTTGTAGTGCCGGGTATTTGTGTTTGGATGGCGGATAGAGGGTAGCTCTGTTCCCTTCTATTTATTCACGTTCTGACAGCTAGACGTTTTTTGTGTAGTAGTCCACTGATAGCGCCTGTAACCTTAGCAACTAGAACGACCGCTAAGACCAAAAAGCTGGAACACAAAACAAGGGGTTTACGTATTCGAACAAGATTGGCCAAGTTAGCGCTTACGAATCTAAGGGCATTGGCACCGTGGGCCTCGAGCACAAAAGTTGGGCCTATGCCGCCGCCAAATGCTGCCCTCGAATAAGCAAAGTACTGCTTGAAAAGCTCCGCGAAATTCCGCCGCGGGCGCATGTAGCACGTCGCATCAGGAGCTGATGCAAATCTATAACCGGCTCTATGGGCTCTTAGAAAAAGGTCTGCGTCTTCTCCTATGCCACGCGGCAACCATTCGGCAAAGCCGCCAAGCTCTTCCCAGACTTTTTTCTTAAACGCCACTGACCTGCACGAAGGCAAGAATCGACTCCAATCGATTAGATCAAGGTTAGGATAAAGCATCGCCCCAACGCTTTCTTCAAATAACGTTTTAGGCTGAGGTTCGAAATTGCCAGACACGATATCAACATCAACGTCGGTTTCAAACGGCCGAACGAGGTTTGCCAGCCAGTTCTGAGGGTATTCCACCCCGCCATCAGCGCAGGCAATGTAATCATAATGTGCATTCGCAGTTGCGACGTTCCTTCCCTTAGCGATGTTGACGTCACGCATCGCAATGATCTTCATATCAGGATGCTTTGCTGCATGTGTCTGTAAAAGTTCTATAGTGCCGTCGGTTGAGCCGCCATCCACAACAACAATCTCTTCCGGCAGTCTTGATTGCGCGAACAACGACTCGAGTAGCGTAACGATTGATTCTCGTTCATTTTTGACGGTAATGCAGAGCGACAGCTTCACTGAATTGCCTCGATACACAATTTGCTCTAACTGCGGTGAACGTTGACTCATAGTTCTTTTCAAAATTGTGCTAATAACTCTTATGGTTCACCGCGCGCATACCGAGGCCCTTATCTTAGCCATTAACGTTGTTTGCGAAATCGATAATGCCAGCGCATAAAGAAACAGCCTCATCGAAAATATTGCTTGCAAATGGTAGTTTTTCAGCAGTTGCCGGCGCAAAGTTATTTTTTGCTGAAAATGCCTGGGCAATAGTAATGCTCTTTTTGTCAAAATCCGTTCCGACGACTTGGCAGCCTTCTTATAGTTCAAAAACCGTAGTGTCGGCTCTGTATGCGCAGAAAGTCGTATAGTTTCTACTTCGACGCTAGAATATAATACTACCTTCACCGGGGGCATAGCACGCGTAGCATAGATATGCCGGAACGCGCAGAGTTACGCTGTCGGTACGCCCTTCGCAGCCGTACACCCAGGTCCTTCAGTGCTCGCTTAACCACCTTCCCGTTTGTGCGCGATGTGCACGGTGGTTATACCGGCGCAGCGGTTTCACGTCGTGTACGTGGGCTCAGCTACGACGTCGGCGGAGGTGCCAGCAGCACTGCGCACTATAAAAACGTTCTCAGGTTGATCGTGGCGAGCGAACCGAGCGGTTTATTGTTATAACCTAGCAGCGCGTTGAGGTTAGTCGTACACGCGTCCGGAGGTGTGCAGGAGTGAGCGCATGAAGGCCATCATACTCGCCGCGAACGACAATATACAGCTACGCCCCCTGAACCTCCGAAAACCGAGCGCGTTAATCAAGATTAATGGAATTTCTCTGCTTGAACACCAAATACGCGGGTATAATCGTGCAGGCGTCGAAACCGCGTCCATATCGGTCGTCGCTGGTTATCAGCACGGTCAGGTCAAACGCTACTTGACGCGCGAGCACCCAGAAATACGTGTCGTGAGGAATCCCGCCTATCATGTGGCGGGCGCCCTATATTCGCTGAACCTCGCCCTGCGAAGCGCAGAGCCCCACAGCGCCGATCAGGGGCTCTTCATAAGCAGTGGAGAGTGCTTGTACGATGATGCGGCAATTGAGCGCGTGTCACGCGTCTCTGGGAGCGCCATCGTCGGGGACAGCAGCCATTACGCGATCGAGTCCACGAAGGTCATCGCCGAGAACGGGAACGTCGTGCACATTGGCACCCACGTTCCGAAACACGCGGCCACCGCGGTCGCAACCGGCTTATGCAAGCTTGACGCTCACGCTCGTAGCGTGCTGAGCGACATCGCCGCAGAGCGCACTGCCGAAAAACGGGATGCGCCGATGGCCGTCGCGCTTGATGATCTGATTTGCCGGACACGGATGACGCTCGTCGACGTCGCTGGAACGAAGTGGGCCGCCCTGCGCACGATGGACGATGTGCACACGGCCGACAAGCGATTCAGTCGTTTTTCATTGTCCGGCAAGCGGTATGTCGTCCTCGACTTGGACGGGACCGTGTACGTGGGGAACTTGCCGATCCGCGGCACCGTTGAGTTCATCAACCGCAATATAGGCCATCGTGCGTTCTATTTTGTCACGAATAACACCTCGAAGCTTCCCGAGGAGTATCGCGTACGGCTCAACGCGCTCGGCATACCCGCTGACGCGGAGCACGTCGTCACGCCGCTTGCGCCACTTATCGAGTACCTGCGCGAGCGCTCGCTGACGCACGTGTATCTGCTCGCGAACGCGAGGGTCACCGCGTACCTGCGGAAGGCGCTGCCCGGACTCACGCTGACCGCCGATCCGGAGGCGTGTGAGGCGCTCATCGTGACCTACGATACAGAGCTCACGTACGACAAGCTGCGAGACGCCGCGCTACTGCTGCAACAGAACCCGCGTTTGACGTTTCTTGCGACGCACGGCGATCTCGTGTGTCCCACCGAGCACGGGTTCGTCCCCGACAGCGGCTGTATCTTGTCGGTGCTCGAGCAAACAACCGGGCGCACGCCGGGCACTGTTTTTGGTAAGCCAAATCCGCTGTTGTTGGAGCGCGTAACCGCTCACCACAGCCTAGGTGAGATAGTCGTCGTCGGCGACCGACTGTACACCGACAGGACGATGGCGCACAACGTGGGATGCGATTTTATCTGTGTTCTGAGCGGCGAGGCTACGCGTGAACAAATAGACGAACTGAGCGAAGACGAGTTCCCGTCGCTCATTGTGAAGGATCTTGGAGACCTGCTCACCTGAGCAATCGGACAGGCCGACCCGTTCTCGCTGAAGTTCTGGTTCGTGAACAGAAACGACGTGGATGACGAGGTTACGATTTTCCTTGCTCGGGTGCGCTTTGCCGTACGCCGTTTTCAGATGCGCCGCTCCGCCGATGTCGACGCGCATAGACACAACGATATACACCGACGCGAGCGCCAAGGTTACGTTCACACAGAAGTGGACTCCAGCCGGCACCCGCCCCTACTATGCCACCTTCGCCGGTGATAGGTGGTACAAGGCATCGACGAGCGTAGTCGCGACGATCATCGTTCATTAATCCAGCTCGGGCGCGGCAGTGCCACCCAAGGGCGACACCGCAATTTGACGGTTCTAAAAATGCGGTCAGTTTTGGTCAACTTTTGGTCAAGTTTTGTTGCTCGCGATAATTGTCGATAGCAGCACGCAGCGGCGCGTGAGACGATGGATGGCGATTAACCATGCGCATATCCCCGCTTCGAAAATACGCTTAGGCAACCCGTGCTGCGCGTTTCGGCGGCTCGCGCGATGCTTCACAATCAGCGCTGTGGGGGGCCGGCCGTGGCTCAAGACGTCAATCTGTTCGTCGGCCGCACGGCCTCGCTGCGCTTACTCCTACAAAGGAAATGCGAAAACGCAAAGGTAATTAAGTGAGCAGTGAGAAACTGCAGAGCTATTGATCCCTTTAGAAGCGAAAGGCGTTATGAAGCTCAAGTTTGGCGAACGGCTGATCGACCCCGAGATCCGGCGGCTCTACGACCTTCGTGACGTTGCCTTCGACAGCGCCTGGTTTGAGGCAGCACCGGATCGCGACGCGTACTACATGTACCGTGAC